>VFQQ010003095.1_pt1 | contig 16884 bp, 27 predicted proteins | sample 3512341 | NCBI WGS metagenome assembly VFQQ01 (sample SAMN10412373, study PRJNA504923) | tailings metagenome | isolation source: Relicate 2 Philex TSF1 revegetated site | place: Philippines: Tuba, Benguet | collected 2017-08-29 | reverse complement strand
TTCCAATCGAAGACTGCTGATGTCTGCCGTAGTTGTTGCCGTTGTTGCTGTTACAGGCAGCCACCGCAGCGCAGTGGCAGCACCACGCAGCCAGGCTGGCAGGTCCTGCACTGACGCCATTGCCGCCGCTGGCCGCGTATCGCCAGCCTCTGGCGGGGCAGCCTCAGCCAGCAGGGCTGTCACGGTGACAGCTGCACCAACCGTAGTTAGACTACGCATCTGGTCCGACTGCTGCAGTAAGGTGCCTGAGGGAGTGTGCGCCGCTGCGGACAATGCCTCCGCAAACTTCGGAAGAGTTGCCAGCAGCAGCTGCGCCTGCCGTCGAGGCAGCGCCACTGCCAGTGGCGGCGTGGGCTGCTGGCGCGAGCGAACAATGTCAGGGTGCTGGAACATCACTGCCGCTTCCAGCTGCATAATCAGGAACAGTGTGGTGCCCAGGGCTTGATGGTCGGTGAGCTCAGCCGGTGGCGGGGCTGGGAAGGGGCAGCACTGCAGCAGCTGGGCTGCAGCTGTCAGCAGGCGCCGCCCTGCATCTGGACCAGCAGCGATGGCGTGTTGCAGCTGCATGGGCCGGAGGATGGCTGACACAAAGGCGGCCATGAGCATAGCGACCTCCCAGGTACACTCTGGGGGCCGGCGGTCAGGCGGCAGCTGCAAGCCCACCGCCATGGCTGAAATGCCCGGAAGCAGCAGCTGCAGCAGCCCGACGCACAACTGCGCGTCCTGCAGCAGCAGATCGCTGTGGGCCGAGAAGGCTGCAAAAGTGAGCAGCCGCCCCAGCACTTGGGACAGGCGGACCAGAGTACGGGCATAGGCAGTGCCTGCGTGTGGCGTGGGCAAGAGCAGCAGTTGTGAGCTATGTGCGGTACGGGCCCAGCCCTTACCTGTTACACAACAGCCGTTGAATATCAGCGGTGCTGCGGCCAGACCTGTTGCAAGCAGTTGGTTAACAAGCTCGGCATGCACAGCCAGGCCTGCATGCCCACCTGGCTTCCAGGACGTCGGTTCCAGCAGCCGCATGCTGGCCAGCGTGCACTGCAGCCACTGCTGCAGCAGTGCCGGTGGCGCATGGGCCTGCCCCGCTGCTGCGGCAGCATCGTCGGCAGCCGTATGGAGGGCAACAGCTGGGTCGCGGCAGGCGATATGCTGCCATGCATAAAACGCCCACAGCTGGGCGGTTACTGGAACCAACAGCTGTCCAGCCTGCATGGCACCATGCTGCACCTCCCGCACCAGATACTGCTGCGCTGCCGCACCAGTGCGCAGCAGCAGCGTGGCGCAGGGCAGAAAGCGCCCTAGCATGTCTGGCATGCCGCCATCAGTGGATAGGCGGAAGCAGGTGTTGAAGAGCTGGCACGCCACGCTGACCTGCGCCACAGTGGCCCGGCTGTTCACCGAGCTCGGCATGCTGGATTCCAGTGCAGCCAGGCGGTCAGCAGCCATGGCGAGCGTCCTGCGGCAGGGTTGCGCATCGCTGACGGGGGCAGGGTCGGTGCGCGCAGCGGCGGTGGCGGCAGTGGTGGCTTGCGACTAGCTCGGATCGGCACAACCGGCCACAATCGCCCCAAACCCCGAGCTCACGTGCGCAGGGACTCCGCCTCGGCGGTGGAGGCCTGCAGCCCGCTGGCCTTCAACCTAGAGAGCTCCCCGCCCTCGCCTCCAATGCCGAAAAGGCTGCTATAAACCTCCTGAAATGTAGCTGCGTTGTCGGCGGCGAGGAAGCGGAGCACGAGCCGACGCAGCTGCTTGTTCAGGGCCTCCCACGACATGGTTGCTTGGTTAATGTGCTGCACGACCACCGCCAAGCTGATCAGGCCGGCTGGGAAGCCACCAGGTCCTGCATCTCGCCGCCGCCCCAGCGCGGCAGAGCGGCGTCGCTTTGACCAGGCGCCGCGCTGATCAACGTGTGAACCCTAAGCAAACCAGGCCTCTGCTGTGGCACACATGTCGTTGACACCGTTTACAACTTTCTGCTGCATTGAATCAACACACGCCAAGCTGGTCGACGCCCAGCTGGTCGAAAGCTAAGCCTCACCACCTTGCTGCCGCTCACTCAAAAGTGCACCCCCGATGCAAACGCGTCGTGCACGCTGCTGCGCACTGCCTGTAGCAGCGTGCGCCATGCCGCTGGGCCGCCCACGTCTGCCAGAAGCTCGGCAGCCTCCTGCTGCGCCTGTGCGCTTGCGCCGCTGCCCAGCAGCTGGCCCAGGCGGCCGTCGATTTGGTCGAACAGCCGCTCTTGCACTTCCAGCGCCGCGGCGTCGGGCTCTGTGCCGTGCATGCAGCTGCTGCCCAGCACCACCTCAGCTGTGGCGCGCAGCGAGCGGCCGCCCATCATGGCTGCGAACACATTCTCGCCGCCCCACTTCTCCTTGGCATCGCTCTTCTCGAAAGCATAGGGCAGCAGGCCGGTGGAGACCTGAAGGAAGCGGGCCCAGTCCCAGCCAGGAGGCAGCACGCCGTTCACCACCGCCATCTTGCAGAACACCTGCTTGGGCAGAGGAAGGCAGAGCAACGAGGGTGACCTTGGCATGCAGCGGTGTGCCGATGCAAGCGCAGGCGTGCAGTCCCAGCCGGCCAATGCATGGGCGCAGAACGCAGCAGGGCCCTTGGCCTGGCAAAAGCCTTTGAACTAGGGCAGACCTTCTAACCACTCACCAGGAAGTCCTCTGCCACGCTGTCTCCGCTGGCATCAGGCGCGTACAGGCCATGCAGGCTGCCGCCGCCCCACGCATAGTCGTCATCCACGCGCATCCTGCAGGTTGCCATGAAAAAGAAACTTATTCTCCATTTTGTAAACCAGAGCTGGATCAGAAGCAGTCTCAGACTGTGGCTTGCACGGCTGAGGCACAGCTACCCCAGCGCCCGCTGACTGGTGCCTGCAAAGCCACCACAAGCTCTGACACTGCCTGCGCCTGCCCGCATCTTCTCTCAAGCCAGCGCGCCCACCTGTAGCAGTCGCACAGCCACTCGTAGCGCTGCTCTGTGCACAGGCCGTGCGCCCAGGCATCGGGGGCAGGAGGCCCTGCTGGCATGCGCATGGGCATGGTACCAGTGCCAGACTGCAGAGGTGAACAGTCCGAGAGGACGAGACGTTTGTTTGCTGCTGGTGGGCAGCACGGATTGGCGCACTGCGACCAGAGCAGGCCATCTGGGCAGGACAGCACGCGCAGCGGGCAACCTGAGCAGCATCATGTGCACCTGCACCCGCCCAGCAGGCTTTTCCTGCCGCGCCTGCTGCGCCTGCCGCCGCTAGCCAACAAAGCAAAGCGGGCACAGCAAGCGATCCGCAGCAGCGTGGTGCGCACCTGCGCTCGCCCGGAGGGCGCCTGCTGCGCCTGCTGCCGCTGCCGCTGGCCGAGCTGGCGCTTCAGGTTGCGCACTCGGTCGCTCACGTCCCGGCTGTCGGGGCTGAGCTTCAGGGCGGCGTCAAAGGCACGCAGCGCCTGCAGAATCAGACAGAACAAATCAGGACAGCCCTTTATCTGGGATCGTGCAGGATTAAGTTGTGAGGGCACAGTAGGATGCAGGCAGAAGGGGCAGCACTGGCGGTGGTTGAACCAAATGCAGTGGTGCATGAAGGCAGCGTCTGCGCTTCTCTTAACACCAGCCCCATTGCCACCCCTTCAGTCCCGCACAGCAGCAAGGTGCGCACCTGCTCCAGCTGCCCCTGCAGCTCCAGCGCACACCCGCGCCTGTAGTGGCCCTTGTCCCAGTCGGGCCGCAGGCGCACCGCCGCCTCTGCATCCTCTAGTGCTGCCGCCGATTCCCCCAGCTTGATGCGCGCAGCAGCACGGTTGCTGTATAGCGCTGCATCCTCTGGGCCAGCCTCCAAGGCAGCGGTGTAGGCCTCAACTGCTTCTTTGTGCTTGCCGGCCTTGAACAGCTCGTTGCCTGTGTTGGCATGGGAGGTGCGCGGCTTAGCGTGGTAAGCAGAAGCATGCTAAGTGAGTGATTTTGATAACACTGACTTTTTAGGGGTTCTGGGGAGTAGGTGGATTGCACGGGGCTGATAACGTTGCCTGTGTTGCCTGTGTTGGGTCGGCCGGCAGCGGCGCCGGGAGGGGAGTTGGAGCTGGGCGGCCGCTCAAACACGTCTCCACACCGCCCTATAGTAACCATCATCCGTACCTCGCTCCTTCAGGGTGCAGGGCGAGGGCTGGACGTCCGTTTGAGTGCCCATCACGGAGGGTTCAGAGACTAGCCGGCGTGGGCTGCGTTAGATTGAACCAAAACTTGCAACCAAAGGTACGAGCATGACGCCCCTGATGGCTGCCTACAGATCTGAGCAATGCGGCGTGAGGCGCCGCCACGTCGCAGCGTGCAGTTACTACCGCCGCTGCTGAGCAGGAGACAGGCCACCTGCCTGTCCAAACATCAAGCAGGCATTGCTGCTGCCGCCACAACCATGAGTGCATGTGATGTATGGCATGCCGCCATGGCGACGCTGACCTGGTCGTGGGTGCAAGATGCACTGTTATCCATCGCCCAGCAGTCGTTATGTTGCCACTGCTGCTGACCAAAGCAGCAGCGGCAGCAGCAGCAGCGACGGCAGCAGCGGCAGCGGCAGCAGCAGCAGGGGCAGCAGCAGCAGCGCCGGCGGCCGCAGCTGCGGCAGCAGCGTTGCTAGTGGGTTGGGTGCAGTGGTGGTGGTGGCGAAGCCACTGCCGCCACCACAGCTGCGCTGCCTCCCACTTTGCCTGTGCTCAGGCGGTTGCATGCTGCATTCGCATTGGCATGCAGCTGTTAATGCCTCTGCCAATGTTGGTCCGATCAGCACCATGTGCCTCCATGCAGCACTTCATGGCGCCAATGCTGCCCGCCTGACACTGCCCATGCTTTTGGGTTGTTGCCTGTCCTTACACACCGGCGGCATCACCAGGGCAAAAGGCATGGCAAGGAAGAATGGGAAGTGCTGCTCTCAGAACAAAACAGATTCAATGCTGCCGGGACAGAGGGGGGTTCTGCCGCGCGGGCGCCGCCGCCGCCATGCAATTCGCCTAGCAAGCGGCCGCACGCCGCACGACGTCAGGTGCGCAGAGCGACCAGTCGTGCCTAATAAAGCGACTCCTCCTCCGGTGGTGCAATAAAAGGGGAAGGGAAAGGCAGATAATGCCTGTCAGTAAAAAAACGTAAGTAAAAAAGCAGTCGGGCGGGGGTTGGTGGCTGCATGCTGTGAAGCTCTGCCCTACCGCAGCGGCGGCACCATGCGCCTGCTGTCCAGCACAGCCTAGCCATCCACAGCCAAATGCAATGCCATGCGACTCCATCTGAATCATGCACATGGGTTCCACGGCGATAACAGACGCTCAGGCGCTGACTAACCTGGTGGGTGGCGATGGTCACATCGGAGGTGGGGTAGGCCACGCAGGTCTGCGGGGGGGCAAAAGGCAGGGTGCAACAGATTCATTAGCCAGGCAACACAGCAATCAAAGGGGAACGATTGCATTTCAAGCAGCAGCAACAAGGCAGCCAGCAACAGCACAGCACCACAAGCGGCAGCTCTGCTGCCACAGCTGGGCAGGCAGCAGCAAAGCAGCAGCGCGGCTGCTGCCACAGCTGGGTGGCTGTGCAGCCGCAAGGCCCTGCTGCCGCCGCCAGGTGCGGCGCCATGCTGCCGGCAGCCCAAGCGCAACTGCTCAACAAGACAGTAAACAAAATACGCAGCAGCAATAGCTGCTCACCAGCACGAAGCCCTTGCCCATCTGGTCGTCGTCCAGGAAGGACTGGTCGCTCTGGTCCACAGAGCCGGCCTCCACCTTGCCGGCGCAGCTGGAGCAGGCGCCCGCGCGGCAGCTGTAGGGCAGGTCAATGCCTGCGGGGGGAGATGGCGGGTGGGGGGCAGCAGCAAGGAGGGTGAGGGAGGGCAAAATGTGGCAACTTGAGAGTGCGCAGCTGCTGCGCTATGGGGCCGTTGGTGGCAGGGACCGCCTTGCCAAGCTGGCCAGCTTGCATTGCTCCAGTGCGCTGCAAACGCATGTTGCTGTGCAGCGCAATGCGTCAGGCTCATGAAAGCAGCTGCAAGAGCGGGACTGCTGCGGCGTGGTAGTGTGCCCGAAACCACCGCCCGCCGGCTGCCGCCGCGGAGCCGAGCCGATGCTGCACACCAGGCTACTTTCCCAGCAAACAACGACAATGCAGCACAACGCACCGGCCTCCTCAGCGGCGTCCAGGATGTAGGTGTCCTCGGCGCACTCAATCACCTGCGAAAGCAAACAAGTGGGAGCGGCGGCAGCGGCAGCTCAGCTCCCGACGCGCACGGGCGCCGCCTGCCCTAGCCACAGCCGGCCACCGCGCGCCGCGCCCACGCCGCGCGATCTGGGGCTGCCGGGACGTGAAAAAGCAGCTGCAGCGGGCTGGCCGGGCCTCCGAGCACCCCCGTGGTCACTGCTCCCGGGTTGGCTGGGCTAACCTGCTCGCCGGAGGGGGTCTTCCTGCAGCATGGAATGGACATGCAATGATCAGCAGGGGCCATCGCGGGCGGGGGCGGGGCGGGGGGCTGGCCGAGCAGGGCGGGCGAGCACCTCCCCACCAACCGCCTCCACAGCCACCCGCAGTCACTCACAGGGTGACCTTGTAGGCCATCACCTTCATGCCGGCGGCCTGGCGGGCCTGCAAGCGCGAGGGGGTGGGGCGGGGGAGGGTAGACTCTCAGCGTGGCTGCGCGGGCTCCCCACGCTCCGCGCGTGCCTGCACACGTCCAGCATCCCCTGCCGGGCCCGATGGCTGGCGCATTGCGCCCGGGGCGCACCTGGCGGGGGGCCACGCCGCTGGGGCGGACCGCGATGGCGGCCTTGCTGCTCAGAGCTGCCTGCATGGTGGCGGGGTGGTTGCTGCGGAGAGGGCTGGAGAGAGCAGGAGCAATGAGGCCGGTGCAGGCGCCGGGCGGCAGCCTCATCTCCCTGGCCCAGCAGGGGCGCAGCATGTTGGAATTTGGGGCGGCCCAGCGGCGCCACCGGCGCTCACAAACCACGCAGAAAGCTCGCTGCATCAGCGGGGCGGGAGCCGACGGCCCAGCAAGGTGGCGGGCTCCCGCCGCCCCCTCCGCTCGCCGCCTCCAGAACCTGCCGCCAGTTTGCCGGCTGCATTCTGGCAGGGAGGGCAGCGTGGATCGACACAGCCAGGGGTGTGTTGTAGGGCGTAGCTGGCAGCGGCAGGCTCCGCAGGCTCGGTGCACCTCTGTACTGCGGCCGATGCATGCTGCTGCCCTCGTCCTTCGTGTCCCCATGTGATGGGCAGCTGGCTCACCCTTATTTGCCTCGCTCACTACCGAACGCATCCGATTACAGCACATTCCAACAGCTAGCCACCGTGCAATTTGCCACATAGCCAGGTGGTGGCGGCATGTGCCTGTACCAGCGGACCCACTCCGATTAGGGGCCCATGTGCCAATGCACGCAAATGCGGTGCTCTGGGATGCCCGCTAGCGGCCGCTTGCTTGTGCAGCATGCAGCCATGTATGCCTGACGAGACAGGCAGCCAACGAGTGATAGTGTGCACTTGCACCTACTGAGGACTCGGCATGCACTGCAAGCCACTTGTATGATTGCATGTGCAAGTGCAAGCATGAGCATCCGCCCCAATATTAATACACGGGGGCATAATGGGGGCACTGCATCCATGTGCGGTGTGCCCTTGGTGCATGCGGCAGGCACATGCCGGCGTTCACCACCAGCAACGAGGCTGGTTAAGCACCCTTTCCTACTGCGCAACTGCAACTGGGCCCCACTTCATGCTGCTTGCTGAGTGATACCTGCTGTCCAGCCTGGCTGCCGCTCCACAACCATCTGCACGGCGCTGAACTCACACATGCAGGACAGCACAGCTTGCCGCACATTACCGCTGCCCCCAATGTGGCCATTGCCAGGGCGCAGCAGCAGAGAGCAGCAGCCTCCTCACCAGGTTATCAGCAGGTCGGCAGGGCGGGCAGGAGGCGAGGAGGCACCCTGTCCCCAACCCACAGCCCTCAGCCCGCTACTGTGCGCCCAATGCAGCCACACTGGAGCCGACTTGCAGCCCCCACCAGCTGTTTCGCCTGGCTGCCCTCATGGAATGCGCATGTTTGCAGCCTAGCTAGTGGAAAGTTTGAAATGAAAGGGGGGACACTCGGTGGGCCAAGCACCGCCGGCAGCTCACCGCTGGCTTGCAAGTGCTGGCACACAGTCGCACACAGGAAAGAGCACGCGTCGGTGCAACAAACGTTTGAAATGAGGTGGCAGCCAGAACAGCGCATGCAAATGATGGGGATCAGCCCGGTAGGGGGCCATACAGGGGGTTGTTCTGTACAGGAGAGATCATTTGGTTGGGAGGCGGGTTTGGCAGGTCAGGGTGGTCTCAAAATGCATCGGGAAAGGGGGAAAAGACAGATTAGAAACGCATGATGGGCAGAAAGATGCGCGGCGGCAGGCAGGACGGACAGGCGGGATCAAGCGGCAGGGGAAAGCCATCCCAAGCGTGCCTAACAACAGGCTGCAGGGCGGCTGCCGCTGGAGGGAACCTGCTGCGCCCTGTGGCCCGCCGCGGCTCGTGTTGTGCTGACTGGCTAGGTTGGATGTTTTTTTTGCATTTTTGGCTCACTAACTGGCTCACTCGTCATCGTCATCTGAATCCTCCTCATCGCTGCTCCAGCTGCGTGTGCTGCAGCACAAGGAAGTGCAGGGCGCAAGGAAAGCAGGAGCGGTCAGTCAGTTGCAAAGGGCAGCAGCTGGGGGAGAAAACGCGCAGTGCTGCAACAACTGTCCAGCAAGAACACACTGCAGCAAGCACAGCTACGATACACAAGTGACAACGCCAGCCCCCTGCCACAATGAACGCGTACCGGCGGGGCAGTAGTGAGGGGCCCGTCAGGTAGGGCGGGCGGCCGCCTGCCGCCAGCGCCTGCTTGACCGCTGCCGCATGGCTGGTCAGCCCATTCTGCAGGCGAGCATGGTGTGTCTTGCCGTTGCGGGCAGGAGGCTGCGCTGCCGGCGCCGCCGCCGGCGCTGCTGCTGCGGCAGCCGCCGCCTGCGGCTGCACTGCCGCTGCCGCCGCCTGCTGCACGGCTGCTGTGACTGGGGAGGGCTTGGCAGGGGCGGGGCGTGAGGAGCCTGCTTTGGAGGCACCTGCTGCTGGCTTGCTGGCACCTGCTGACTGGCGCGAAGCGCCCGCTTTGCTGGCCCCCACTCCCTGCCGTGCCGCCCCTGCCGAGGGCTGCTTTGCTGCGCTGCTGGCCTGCTTGACAGCTGCCTGCTTGGCACTGCCGCCGGCCGCGGCACCTGCCGCCGCCGCAGCAGGCGCCTTTTTCGACTTGCTGCTGCCGCCGCCGGCTGCCGCCGCCGGCGCGGCCGCCGCCGCAGGGGCCGCCGCAGCGGGCAGGCGGAGTGCTGCAAAGTCCACTCGCTCGTCCTTCACCACACAGTCCTGTACAGAAATGAACGCATGTTTGGGTGTGAGTGCACGCAGGGCGGCTGCGGCGCGCGTTGCAAAGCAGCCACCTTCCAAAGTGCTGTGTGAACCCCACAGATGAGATACAAGGCAGCGCCGTCTGCTGCAACCGCATGCGCAACAGCCAGCAAGCAGCAGATGCCCCACCTCGGGCGAAGCCCCGCGGATGTGGTACCACTCGAAGCCCTTTGTGACTGCTTGTGGACATACATCACAGACGCAGCAAGCAGCAAGCGCCCTAGGCAATCTCACCTCGGGCGAAGCCCCGCGGATGTGGTACCACTCGAAGCTCTCGGTTCGCTTGCCCAGGTCGTAAATGATGCTGCGCAAGGGGAGGGGTGGGAGGCAGGCAGGGATTTCGGTTATTCAGTTGGCTGCTGATCAACACACGCTCTCGGTTGGCTTGCGCAGGTCGTAACTGATGCTGCGCATGGGGGGGAATGGGTGTCAGCAGCAACGGCGGGTACGTTCAAGCTGTGCGTGCGCAACGGAGGGATTCCCAGCAAGTCGCCATTGCTTAGGGTGAGCAGTGCATGCAGGATGGGGAGGTCAGAGCCTGGACGGCGTGCCAAGGTCATACATGATCCTGCATAAACCAGCAGGCACTGCAGCCACCATGACAGCCGCTTGTCCGTACATCTCCCCCATGTGAAGCTCACTGCTCACTACCCTCCTTTCACAGCTCGCCCGCCTCACCAGTGCGCGCCGTCCGAGGGTCGGAAGTCGGACACCACTCCCCGGAACCAGCCGCCATCGTTGGGCCAGTGGCGCAACACCACCCGCCCCACCAGCGCGTCAACTTCGCCCAGTGCAGCCGCCGCCCGCGGCGCAGGCAGCGCAGGCCCGGCGGCTGCGCCGCCGGCGCCGGCGCCGGCCTCGCTGGCGCGAGTGCGCTTGCGCGGCGCGGCCGCGGCCGCGGCCGCGGCCGCCTTGCTGCCGCTGCTGGGCGTGGCGCGCTTGGCGGCGCCGCGGCTGCTCTCCGGCGGCTGGCTGCTGTGGCCCACAGACGGCTCTGCGGGCTGGCTGGCGGGCTGCGTCAGCTGCAGCTGGTGCTGCACCTCTGCCACCGCCTCCTGACGCACCGCCATATGCTCCTGCTCGGAGATGGCAAGGGCGCTGCGCAGCGAAGCAAGCGCGTCCTCTTTGGCCTGCACTCATGAAAGCAGGAGGCGGAGGCACGTGGAGCCGATGCACGAGCACATAGCGCAGGTAATACAGAAAGCAAGGGCCTGGGTGCGGCAATGCAACGGGGGCAGGCCTGAATGCGACCAACTCAAGACGCATAGCCACCTTCCATGGCAGACTGCAAGATATCAGGCCTGGCTGCCGTAAGCTAAATCACTGTCATGCTGGGAAACCCGCAGTGCAAGCTTTCGAGCCGGTGCGCTGCTCAACGCAACAAGAGCAGCACAACCTGGCGGGCTGCCTACCAAACGGCCTCACCAGATCGTATGCGCCCTGCATGAAGATGCGGACCACCTTCCGGTATGCATCCAGCCGCGCCTGCTGCTGCGCCTGGGCCTGCAGCGCCGCCACAGGCGGCTGCACCGCCGGCAGCGGCTGCGGCGGCAGCAGCGTCGCGCCGCCCAGGGGGCCCATCGTCGCCATCATTCACCGCTCAAGCGGCGGCGCGCTCAGTGGGAGGGGCAGGAAGCCTGCGAGGAGGTGCAGGAGGCTCAATTGGGATTCGTTAGACACAATGGACCTTCAGTGGAGTGCAATTGGCAAGTGGCGAGGTCGAGGGGCGGGGCCAGCGCTCGGCCAGCAGCGGCGCCGGACGGCGGCAAGCCGCAGGGCGCGCCCGCGCAATCGCCGCGCCATCTCGCTACTCACACAAGCTCAAATGCTCGATGCTCGTGTGAACGGGCGGCCCGGCAGGGCACAGCTTTGCGCGCCCAGCGGAAGCCTCCCCTCCACACCCACTCAGTGCCGCAAGTGACTGGTAGGACACCTCAGAGTGCTCACCAATCAATTATAAACGTCGAGAAGGGTGCCGGCAGCGTTTAAGCAAGCAGGGCGGACGACCGGGTGTCCACGCCGCTACTGCGCAGCCTGGGGCGCGTGTCTCTGGCTCTGAAGCGCGTGGCTACAAGCCTGGCAGCGGTAGGGGCATTGAACTAGCAAAGCGAGCATGTCAATCGATGTGCCATGTGGCAAAGCAGGCCGCAGCACTGCTGGCCGAGAGAACAGGGGATGATTCAATCGCAGATCGCCAATTGACATTCGCCACTGCGCCATCCTGCAGCCTGCGGCCCTGGCAGCCAGCCACATGCGAGCTCTCACTTCCGCTCGGCCTGCACCGTGCCTCATCACTGCATCACGGCCCAGGAGAGCATTGGCACGCATGCAGGGAAGCCTCCAGCCAAGCAGCGCCGGCAGCAGCGACGCAGCAGCGGCGGCGGCAGCGCAGCCAAGCAGCAGCGGCACAGCGGCAGCAGCAGTAGCAGCAGAGGCGGTGGCAGCTCACTCGAACCCGAGCAGGGCCGCTCACTTGCGCACCTGCCGCCGCTGCAAGCAGCAGTTTGATCCCGCAACAAACACGCCCGGCAGCTGTCGATACCATTCCGCCCTGTGGACAGGTGGGGAGCGCCTCTGCTTGCGCAGCGCTGAAGTGAGCAATTTATTGCCTGCGCTGCGTCAATCAAGTCATCGTACCTGCTCTTGATTCCGCCAACAGCGGCAAATGCGCCCATGCTGCTGCTGTTGCTGCTGCTGCTGCAGGGGGAGAAATCTCCAAGGCCTACGGCTTTGTGCGGCAGAGCGCGGCGCCAGAGCACCAGTTGGCTTTCGTCATGGGGCGCACGGGGCTTGTGCGGTAAGCAGAGGCATGCTTGTTCTACGACAAATCCAATACTCCTGCACCATGTTTGTGCAGTGGTTACGGGTGCACAGGGCTTGTGGTGAGCTGCTCGTGCGGTTTCAGATGTGTACAAAAATTGTGCTGGTGTGTCCTTGGTGGGCGGCACGCCTGGGCGCAGCTGTGCAGCCCCCGCCGGCTGTTTGGTGCCCCACCTGGCTGGGGCATTGTGCAAGTTCCGGTCGCAACCTCAGCCCATGTCGCCACACTACTTGCCGGCCGCCAACTCGCTCAACCATCCGCAGGTTCTGGGACTGCTGCGGAGCTGAGCAGGAGGATGCGCCCGGCTGCTGCACAGGGCGGCACGTGACCTATGATGATCCAGACGACTGAACATTTGGGCAGTTATGTTGACTGAGCGCTAGGACGGCATGGGCAGCTGCCTAATGCCCTGACAAGACTGACCACCTTTGCAGCTGGTGCAAATGATGCCACTGTTGTTGACTCTCAACAATCTTGGGTGGCTGCCGAGTGCACAAGCCAGCCCGGCGATTAAAATCAATGCCAGTGTGAATTGATGACTGTGATGGACACGCACCAAAATTGCAGTGTGCCACAGCGGCTGTCGGCCCTGCGGCACCCCGTGTCAACTTGCACCAGGCATGTCACAAGCTTGCTACTGCTACTGCGCTGCTGCTGTTGCTGCGGGGCTGTGGCTGCTGTGATGCGTCCCGTTCTGTAGCTGGCGCGTCGCTGCTCTCAAACTGGGTGTGCTGCTGAGCCGTCACAGGAGGTCCAAGCGCTGCAGAATGACAGGGGGTTTGCAAGTTGGCCAGCGGTCAGCAATCAGCCCAGGGGATGCAGCATGCAGCGGCCCGTCCTGCCGACTCCGCAGCGCTGCACCGCACCACTTGCACTGCCGCCACGCTGCCATGTGACTTGCCTCCTGCAGTTTGCGCAGTGCCAGCCGGAGGCGGAGCTGCTCGGCAGCTCCATCCTGCTCCAGGCCCTGGCTTGTGCACCGCTCCTGCATTTGCGGTAATGCTAATGCTGACGATCAGCATCGCATCGCACGGCTCCGAAGAAGCTGTGCAAAGCTAAACCGCCAGTCACTCACGAATGCTCCAGCTCAACCGTAGCGGCATCAAGTGTTGGTTGCCACTGCAATTACAGGCTGTACGGCTGCTGGCTATGTATGCAAGCAAGCCGGCTGGAGCTGCCCACCTGAAGCTCCGCCAAGGGAGCGCCCTCCAGCTGGCGCAGCACAGCGTGCACGTCGGGCAGCAGGTGCTGTGCCACTTGTGTTTCCATGTGGCCCCGCCCGGCCCGCCCACCAAGCAGCCCGAGCCCAGCGGCCTCAGCGCAGCGCTGCAGCCTGCGGGCGTCCAGCCCGGCAACAAAGCCGGACACGGCAGCGGCCGCGAGCGCCGCTTCAGCAGGCGCGCCGGGTGGGCTGGCAGGTGCTGCCGCGAGCGGGAGTGCTGCTGCTGCGCCTGCTGTGGTCGACTGGCGCGGCGCAGCGGATGCGCCAGGCAAGGTGACCTGCTGGGGGACAGAGCCAAAAGGTTGGCACGCTTGGTGAATCGGTTGTCTTCCCAATGCATGCAGCGTGCCCTCTTCACAAGTTGAGAGGGGGTGGGCAGAGTGTGGGCTGAAATGGGCTGAAATCCGCCTGCGAGTGATTCAACAAGCAATGCGCCAAGCTAGGCCTGACGTGCGCAGTGAAGCCGGCTGGGAGCTCAGTTAACGGCGTGGAAAAGCCGATATTGCTTGACAAAGCCAGCAGCTTCGGCCGCACCGTGGGAGCACAGCGCTGCTCAAACAGCAGGCAGAAGATGTTGGAGGGGTCTTCGTCAGAGTGGCCATCCTGCAAGGAAGGCGGCTCTGAGTTGTCAAGCTAGCACAGGACAATGGCGCACAGGCAGCAGGCAGCAGGAAGAGAATGCGAGGGGGGTCTTGTCAAAGTGCCTGTGCTGCGAAGAGAGCGGCACTTGCACAGCTGGTGGTTCAGCACACACGAGGGTGCTGTGTGCAGCCACTAAATGCGTGCAACCCTGGCTCTCACAAGGATGTTGGGCCGCCGCTCGCTGGCGCCGCCGGCGGGCGCCAGGCGCCCATCGGCGTAAATGCCGTAGCTCAGCCATCCCTCCGCACCCCATGCAGCCCCTGCAACAGGCATACACGCAGAGAGCACGCGTCAGCGACGTGCATTATGCAGCACAGGTATGGTGTGACGGTGCCAGCCAGCCACCATTGCACGCCTCCTCAGCTCATGAGCTGTGATCAGGGGGTGCCTGATCTCACCTGGCGGGCAGCGCCCGCGCATGAAGGCTAGGGTGTGGTGGTCCCTGTCGGTGCTGAACACCGCCCGCAGGTCAAAGCTGGCCAGCTGGCGGCCCGGGCCCCGCAGCTGGATGGAGGCACAGCCGTCGAGGTCTGCAGGAAGTGAAAGGAAACTTTGGAGGAAACCGAAGTGAATTAAAAGTTTGGGGAAAGTTAGTAGAAAGGACTGTGGCAGTGAATTGAAAGGACTGTGGCCCGGGCAGAACAGCGCATCCAGCAGCTCGAGTGAGTGCAAGTCTGCATCTGATATCATGTGTGAGCATAGTTGCGCAGACCAGCCAGCAGCAGGCGAGCACACAGCGCCCTCAGTGCGGACGCACGAGCGGTGTCTGTCTGCCTGAAGAGCGAGTTGAGTGGACAGCCGCATATCGCGCTCACCTGGCCCCACTCGCGCCTCCCCCAGCGCAGAGGGCAAAGCAAAGTGATGCTGGTGCTCCTGCCGCCTGCTTGCAGGTGGCAGTCGTTTTTAGTGAGCTGATACGCTCTTCCCGCCGTGTGCACAGAAGTAGTCAGGCCCAGGGCCTGAGTGCAGGCACCGGCTGGGTGGCAGGCCATGCACTCATCCCATCAGAAGCAAGGCCTCAAGTGCTCACACTTGAACACGCCCAATCAACCAACCGCCGGCAGAACTGGCACGCAATAACTCTGCATACCTAAGAACCACAAACAGCCACTTGGGCAGCGCGGCCGCCTCCAGCCCAGCTTCAAGATTTCCGCCCGAGCAGCCGCTGTTGTGGCAGGGCGCCGTCCGGGCTGCGCCGCCGCCGCTGCCTGCTGCGGCGCCGGCCCAACCAACACGTGCATCGCCGCAAAGTGCGGCGCAGCCCCACAGCGCCTTTTGCAGGTCAAACAGGCTGGGGCTGGCGTGCAGCACGCTGTCTGGCGCTGACATCAGCGCCGGTCAGCTCCACACAGCAAAGCTGCCGCTCCAAACCCTCGTCCCGCCAGCTGTTGTGCACGTTGTGCAGGACCGCACCGGCCGCAGCACAAGGCAGTAAAGCGGCAGCACGCTGCCGCCGTTGCCGTGGCCTGCCTCCGTGCACAGTGCTGCCAGCAGGGCTGAGGGTTCCTGAGGGCGCGGCTGCTCTGCAAGCCGGCCAGACCAGTATCCGTGCGCCTGGTGCTGCAAGGCAGCCAGCCCAGCTGCCGCCTCGCCGTCCGCCGCGCCTGGGCCAATCAGCTGAGCAGCCCGCTCTACCAGCGGGTGCAAGCCCTCTGGCAGCAAGCCGGGGCTCCCTCCCTCGTCTGGCAACAGCAGCAGGGCGGCTGCGACGGTGAGGCAGTCTGCGGCAGTGCCCTCGGCACGTGCTCCCCGCCGAAAGGCATATGCTGGCGCAGACGAGCCCATGCTGCCCATGTGCTTCAGGCCGGAGGCCACCTTGTCCACCTGTAGGGTGTGTGGCTTGGGTTGGCAGAATCGAACAAGGAGGTGGAAAGGTAGGGTGGCGCACGTGCCGCCCCCCGCGGGCGTGTCGCCTGGCCGCACCGGCGCCATGCTCCCAGCGCAACGCCCCCGCTTGCCAGAGCTTCAACGAAGTGAGGCACGTCCTTCATCATGCAAATCAGCTCGAAGGCAGGAGTGGAGCGGCGTGCCCGGCACGGGTCGTGGTGGCTGCTGCTCCGGGTGCTCGTCTGTGCCTTCAGAAAACAAGCTGGTCGAGGGAAATTGCACGAGGCTGCGATCCGGGAACCCGACACGCAGCCCGCCTGCATTTGCCGCGGTGCCGACGCTGTGCCGAGTGCACATCCCGAGCGGCGCCCGTCTGCTGGCCTGCTGCACGGCACGGCACGTGACCTATGACGATCCAGACGATTGAACATCCGGGCAGCTCCGATGACTGACCATCCCAGGCAGATCTTTGATGACTGAGCGCTAGGACGGCATGGGCAGCTGCCCAGCGCCCCTGACAAGACCGACCCGGGGCCCCTTGCAGCTGATGCAAACACAACCATGACCCTGAACGTTTTCGGTGCCTGCCGAGTGGTCAACAACATCAGCTTGGCAATGTCACTAAAGCCGCTGTTGGTGCCGAAGTTTCCTTCGTGTGCTGCCGTACCGTCATGCGAGGTCAAATCACTGCACCATTCAAGGGATGCTGTTTGGCCGCAGATCAGAAGCAGCCCCTGCGGCGGCTGCATTCAGCGGCCTGTCCTGCTGATCGCACAGTTCTGCACTGCACCATTTGCACCGCTCCCACACAGCCATGCGACTTGCCTCGCTGCAGTTTGTGAGGCGCCAGGGGCAGGCGCAGCCGTTCAGCAGCTCTGTAACAGCAACAACGGCAACAACTACGGCAGACATCAGCAGTCTTCGATTGGAA
>VFQQ010003094.1_pt1 | contig 16885 bp, 33 predicted proteins | sample 3512341 | NCBI WGS metagenome assembly VFQQ01 (sample SAMN10412373, study PRJNA504923) | tailings metagenome | isolation source: Relicate 2 Philex TSF1 revegetated site | place: Philippines: Tuba, Benguet | collected 2017-08-29 | reverse complement strand
GCCCCTGCCCTGCAGCGTGAGGAGAGCAAGCGCGTGTCAGAGGCGATGCAGTGGAGCCCTGTGCCCGCATCCAAGACGCACAAGGTCCAGGGGCCTGCTGGCGCAGTGCCGGAGCCCAACGGCAGCAGCGGCAGCAGCAGCAGCAGTGGCGGCGGCAGCGCGCATGCATCACCCACCAGCCGGTCGGCAGCACCCACCGGCCTGGCAGTGCAGGCCAAGAGCTTGGATGCCGCCCAACAGCAGCAGCAGCAGGTGGTGCAGGTAGCAGCGGCAGCCGGCGCGCAGGCGGGTGCAGTGGCAGGCGCGCATGCAGCGGCGGCCGCGGTGGCGGGCAACGGCGGCGCACCGGAGGGCTACAACACGGCAGCAGCGGTGGCGGGGTCTGCCAAGCGAGAAGCCGCGCAGGTGCGCAAGCGGAGGTGGCGCAAGCAGCGACAGCGAGCGTCTACATGCCTTTGCTTGGCAACCAGACAGAGCCGGCTTGGTGTAATGTTTTGCTGCAGCACAGCAACTGCCCATGCTGCTGGAGTGTCTACAATGCAGCAGATGGTCTGCCGGAGACATCTGTGAGGATGTCGTCTTTGTTTCTCTGTGCCCACAGGTCACCAAGGACGACCTTGAAGTGGAGTTTGTCCGCAAATTCAACTCGTCCCCGGCAGCACAGGTGGGCTGGGGCAGTGCGCTTGGTGGGGCTGACTTGTCGCTTGTATGCCAGGGTCACACACAGCACAATCATGCTGTCTGCCGGCATGCTCACCCTGCCGCCCTGCGCCCCTCCTTCCAACATCATTCCAGATTGCGGCTGAGCAGGCGGAGGCGGCGCGGCGGCAGCAGCAATCGCTCTGGCTGGACCAATACGCCAGCCTGGACGCCCTGAATGAACGCGAGGATTGAACACACACCTGCACTCACTCACACACGATACATGCTCCACAATGGGGCCGGCCGGCTGCACGCAGCGCCAGCCTGCATAGCGCTGCTGCCAGCGCTGCAGCTGCAGCAGGCACCAAGCAGCTTGCGCCGCTGCGGCCGGCCCGCCATGCTGATATCCCCTGTACCATCGCCCCCAATGCTGCCCAAATATGCTCCTCGCCCTCAGCTCAACTTGACCATCGTCGATCGCTTCGCAGAGCCCGATGCCTAGCTCTCGTCTTTCTTGGCCTGCCTGCCTGGCCTTCCTTGCACTCAAATCGTTTGCTGCCGAGCCAGGCAGCGGCCATCTTGAATGCCTGTTTGCCTTGTAATGCCTCACCCTCTTTTCACTGTTTGTCACGCGTGCTCCCCCTTCAACTGCATGCCACAACCCAATCAGCCTGCTCAACTGTTTCCTGCAGCCGGCCCAGCAGGCCTGCCAAGACGGCCTGAGGCCGCTCCTGCTGCGGTCGTGCTGCAGCCCCGTCGTGCATCCAACTGCATCTCCTGCTTCCTAGCCTCTTCCCACAGCCCTCCAGCTCTCTTTTCCCAATTGCCACGGGCTGAGCCTGCGGCGTTTTGTTCCCCTGTAACTTTTCCAGCATCGACAGCGCTGGCCGTCTTGCGATTGGTGTGCGGCGTCGGGCTGTGCGGCGGCTCGTGCAGCATGACCCCAATTGGCTTCATGGCTGGGCCCAGACACTTGCATTGTTTCATAACGCGGACGAGAGGCGCACGGGCAGCTCTGTGCATGCCCAGAGCGCTCGAGGGCGCCCCGGCCTCGCCAAGCCGCAACGGGATGGCTGCAGCGCAGGGGCCGCACCTCCGGGGCAGCCTGCTGTTCATCCTAGTTCTACTGGCTGCTGGAGCGTCCGGCTACTGGGCTCTCCTGCGCTCCCTGCCCCCGCTCAAGGTGCTCGCTGTCTCTGGCCTGCCCCAGCGTGCCTGCAATTGCAATGGGGGATTTTAGGGATGAGGCTAAGCTGTTGGGCGGCCCCAGCTGCGGCCGCACTCGACATGGCTGGGCCGCCGCTGCCGCCGCCAGTCCCCGCCTGCCCGCCTTCCAACCGCCTGCCTCAACCTCAGCCCCTCTCTGCTGACCACCCTGACGCTCAGGCTGAGGACCTGGAAGTTCTGCGCAGCTTCCCGCCCAGCTCACTACAGCAGCTGGCGGCGCAGCGTGATGTGTTGAAGGGCTATGCGGCAGAGTCGCCTACAGCGGTTGCCGCCGGCTACTGCGCAGCTTACCTGCTCATGCAGGTGGGTGGGTGCTGGCAGGGCGCCGAATTCCCTGGATAGCTTCTGAAAGTGGGTCTGTTGCACAGGCAGCAGCACACCACAAGCATGCTGCTGTGGTTTTGATGCCAGGGCGGCCCCTGCGCCCAGCCCTCAGCCCCACGCAAGCGATGCAACTCCACATTTGCCCTGTGCTGTGCAGACCTTTGCCATCCCCGGCACCATCTTCCTGTCGCTGCTGGCCGGCGGGCTGTGGGGCGTGTGGCGCGGCAGCCTGCTGGTGGCAGGTAGGCCACGGCGGGTGCAGCAAACGGCAGGGGCAGTCTCACTGCCATTTGGCCACTGTTGCTACTCCTGGACGGCCGGTTGTTCCTTCTTCACTCGCCTGCAACCTGCCCCACCTGATCCCCACCCTTTACCTGCAGTGGTCAGCACGCTAGGATCCTGCTGCTGCTACTGCATGTCCTGGGCGGTGGGCCAGCCATTAGCACACGCGCTCTGGCCAGACCGGCTGGACCGATATGCGGCTGAGGTGGCAGGTGTGCTGCGCTGCGTTGTGTTGCACTACACCCCCTCAAGCCAGGCTTGACCTCCGCGCCTGGCTGCGCTTCTGGGAGGTGGCTGCCACTTGGCTCCTGACTTTGAGATCGCAGCAGCTGCACACTGCTTTTGCATTGCATGCCCACCTACCTGCCTGCTTGCCTGCAAACCCTGCGGTGCCCGCCCACCCCTCCTCACCCCCGTCCTGCAGCCCGCCGCCGCGAGCTGCTCAACTACATCGTCTTCCTTCGCGTCACGCCCATCCTGCCCAACACATTTATCAATGTGGCGTCTCCCATTGTGGGCGTGCCGCTCGCCCCCTTTGCGCTGGGTGAGCTAACCGCAGCCTCAGCCATGCGAGCTGGGGGCCGCATGGCAGCGCAACGAGGCGGGGAGGCAGCCCACCCACGCACCCTTGCATGCCCCGGAAGCATGTGTGCAAGTGAACTCCTCTGCATCTCCCTCAACCCGTACGTCCCCCGCAGGCACGCTGCTGGGCTGCCTGCCCAACAACTTTTTTGCGGTGAACGCCGGCAGCCACCTGGGCGAGCTCCGCTCCCTCTCAGACCTGTGAGCGCCGGCTGTGGGTGCTTGGGGGATGAATGCAGGTTTGCATCGATGCCAGGAATGCCTGTTGCATTTCGGAGGGCTTGAGTGATGGCGCCTCAGTGCTCATTTCAATTGGAATGCCCTGCTCGCCGCCCCTGCCCTCCTGCGAAGGTACTCTGCAAAGTTGGTGGCGCTTGGAGTGACCGTCGGCGTTGCTGCGCTCATGCCCATTTATCTGAAACGGCGCGCCGCCAGGAACGGCAAGCAGGCCAATGGCAAGCAGGCCTGAGTGCACAGATTCCATGCCACTGTCTTTTTGCAACCGCTCTTCAGCCGTGCGGCTCCCGCTCTGTACTCATTCCTACCCTCTGTGCGGTCTTTTTACCATTCGGCTACCCTCAACCAATCGGGCCAGCCGCCCTCGTGCCCGCCTCACTGCCCTTCACTTTTGTTCCTAACATTTCGTTTTGGCGCCGCGCCGGCCTCGATACATGCCCTTGCTCTGCTCACACAAAGTTTTGTGCCACTCTGCTCAGTCCAGCCGATTCATGTAAAGCTTGGCTAGCCGGGGGCACGCAGTGGTGGCTTGCAGGAGTGGAAGCGGGTGCGCAGCACAGGCGGTGGCACGGCGCGCCCTGGCCGCCATGCCGACTTGGTGGCTCGCTGTTCGTTTGCGTTTGCCGCCAGTCGACGATTCTGATCGTGCAGCGCAAGATCTCAAAACAGCAAGCTGTTGGCGCGACTGAGTTTGCAACCTCGCAGCTGCAAAGCCGCGATTTGAGCCCAGCACCGCCTTTGTGATCACCAATGGCATCTTTAGGTCGCGACTGGCGCGGCGTCAGGGTGCGTAGGGCTCCGACCTGCCTCGCCACCGCCTGCAGGGGCCTTTGATCGCACAAGCGCTGCCAAGCTGTTTATCAAGCAAGCCATGCACGTTGAAGTCCGTCCTGCGGCACCTCCAGCCGCCGCCGCTGCCGCTGCTGCCGCTGCCTGCCGAACGGACTCTGCCGTCCAGCTCTCCCCTGCAGGCCACCCTGGGCGAGCATGCCGTGCATTCCCTGAAACCGCAACTGCTGGCAGACTATGTGGCAGACCTGCTGACAGGTGGGCTTGCACTTTCTAGTTGAGGCCTCCGGCCATGGTTCGAGCTTTGGCATCGCTGCCGGCTAGCTTGCCCATTCGACTCCCCTGCCACGGCTCATGCTCTCACACTGCCTCTCCCCTCCATCCTGCAGTCAAGCATGCCCTGGACTCCCAATCCGCGCTGGACTCCATGATACTACGCACCCGTCGCTCTGACAATGGCAGTTTGCAGCCCAGCGCCGCGGCCGCAGCAGCTGCCGCCGCAGCCCCGATCGCCACGCTTGCCAAGCAGCTGCAGGCGTGCGTGCTGTGGCTGCAGCGCCCATCCATTTCAGGTGAAAATATGGTGTTGAACGAACCCCATGTGATGCTTGTCCATATGCTCCCTAGCTCAAACACAACCCCATCCCCGCAGGCATCCCGCCAGTCACCGCTGTGCACACCGCCGACGCCGTGGCGAGCCTGATGCTCTTCGCAGCGGCTGCAGGCGGCCACGCCGCCGCTGCACGCGTGATAATGCTGCTATCCCACTCAGCCGCCACCACGCGGCAGGGCGGCCAGCTGCCGGTGCACGTGGCCGCTAGCGGCTGCCACCTTGACTGCCTGCAAGGCCTGCTGGACGCCTGGCCCGCCACAGCGCTGTCCACAGATGGCCGCGGCTACTTGCCCCTGCACAGAGCAGCGGCGGCCTCCCAGGGCGGCGAGCGACAGCACCACGGGGAGGCTGTCCGCTTGCTACTGGCCGCCGCACCGCAGACTGTCACTGCCACGACCGCACAGGTGGGCAAACTGTGGGCTGTCATGGCATTGCGCTTACTCTGCAACATGTAGCCCCACTTCTCATGATAGGGGGCTGATAATAGCCATTTTGCCTCATGGGATGGATGGCGCATGCACGCTTGCGTCTTTGCTGCTTTCCCAGCGGTGCCATGCGCATTGCTACTCGAACCACTGCAGGATGAGCTGGCACTGCACTTGGCCGCCGGAGCCTCCCGATGGAGCAAGTCGGCCGATGCGGTGCAGGCGCTGCTCAGCGCGGCACCCCAGCCAGGCGGTGCCGCCGCAGCTGCCGCCGCCACGGACGGCCACGGCCGAGTTGCGCTGGTGAGGCAGGGAGGTGAACATGCTGGGCTGTTTTTGGCGTGGTGTTGATTGTACCAAGGCACGTGGGGGCAAGGTGGCTGTCAACGTGCAATGAAGTGTTGTTTCACCCCGCGGCCCCTGTCCTCAACCGTGCAGCACTATGCCGCGGCAGCGGGCCACCTGCCTACCCTTGAGCTGCTGCTGCAAGTGGCCCCCAGCTCAGCGGCGGCTGAAGATGAGGGAGGGGACTTCCCGCTGCACGCCGCTGCTGCGGCAGGGCTGCCAGATGCTGTGCGCCTACTGATGGCGGCTGCCCCGGACGCTGTGACAGCCCCCGGCCGCACGGGTCTGACCCCCATAGAGCTAGCCCTGGGCAACAACACGCTGCAGCACACCACTGGGGCGCAGCGGCAGGCCACCGCACGCCTGCTGCTGGCTGCTGCGCCGGCCGGCGACCTGCTGCCGGCGCTGCAGCGTGCGGGGCGCGAGCGCGGCTGGCCACTCATCCCTGAGGCCGTGGTGCTGCACCTGCCGCTGGCTGAGGAGGAGTGGGACCTGGTGAGGGGGTGGGGGGCTGCTTGTTGTGGGCTGCTTCGGGGGTGTGGCTGGACTTGATGAGCCTTGATCGAGGGCATTTGTGGGGGGTGCTTGGCGTGTTGGCATGTTGAACCTTGAAGGAGGGCAGCAGTTGGGGGGCGGTATTTGCTAGCCGAGCCGTGTGCTGGCTGGCCGTGGGACAGGGAGAACTGATGCTGGCCAGCATGCATCGAAGCGTGCTCATGTAACTGGAGTGCCTGCTCGTTTTGCAGGTGCCGTACAACCTAGCGGGGCTGGGGCGCGCCCTTCCTGCCGCGCTGGCCCACAGCAAGGAGCAGACGCGCCAGCTCATGCGCCACCTGCCCCGCTCCGACCTATTCCGCCTGCGCACCGGCGCCCTGTGCCTCGGCCGCGCGCAGCGCCGCACCGAGATGGCGCTGCCGCCGCCCATCCTGCAGCAGATGCTGTGCCTGTCCATCGCCTGAGCGTCCTTGCATACTTGCGCCCTGTCTGCTACTGTCTCTTGGCATGCCATGCCGGCCCTGTTTGTGCTGCGCAGCCTGTAAGCAATGCTTGGATCTGTCCTGTCCGCTATACCATTAAATACGCCTGTACGGATCCAGCCTGCCTGTGAGCATAGCATGCATAAGCACAGACCGCTGCGTGAGAGGCAAGGCGGCAGTGGCGGCAGCGGCGGCAGCATCCACGTGATGGAATGCACGTGGCCTGCGACATTGTGTTGGCGGTTTTTGCGCCACCTTTGACCAATGAAGCCCTGAGCCTGGCAGCGCAGAGAGAAGGCACAAGAGACCAGCTGGGCCAGGGCTCGAGGGGACCGCCCGGCAGTCCGTGCGCTGGCCATAATGGTGCAAGCTGCTCTACCAGCCCGCTGGTTGATGGGGAGCATGCAAGCGGCGCTCCTAGCGAGGCAAGGCCCCCGCGTTTCGGCTGTCTAGCGTTTGAGCAGCTGCATCGCCGTGATCGGCCTTTGACCGTTGCGCAGAATGCATTTATCCAGCGCCCAGGGCCCGATCGCGATTCCCAGCCAGCTGCCGCCGCCGCCGGCGCCGCCGCCCGTGCCTGCAAGGCGCCGGCATTGGCGCGGCCGTCCCACTCTGCCCTCCTGCGCTTACTGCTTGCAGGCGCCACCGCCGCCTGCTGTGGGGCAGCATGGAAGCGGCAGCCGGGTTCTGGGGGGACGAGCCCGCGCCTTCGCCGTCCCCGCTGCCGCCCTCGCCGTCGCCGCTGCCGCCGGGGCCGGACGAACCAGACGACCCATATGACTTGCCGGACAATTTGGTGGTGCCTTTCATCCTGCTGGCCTTCTTCCTGGTGGCCATGGCAGGCATGATGTCGGGTCTCACGCTGGTGGGTGCTCGTGCATGCCCTCCGTGCTGCCGGGGTGTTGCTGTGCAAGCTGGGGCATTGCCCGCCCCTTGCCTGGTCAAGTCAGCCACAACCATTTTGAGCTGGGAGCTGTATGTCTCTGCTCGTCGCTGTTCTTCAATTCAATTGATTTGCTGCTGCTGGATTTTCTGTTTCCTGCAGGGCCTGATGTCGCTGGACCAAGTAGACATCGAGGTGGGCAGGCAGAGGGCAGGCAGTGCGCAGGCAGAGCGGCTGGTGTTGGCATGGATGCCTTGCTTTCAGCACCCCAGCAGCTGCCCTCTGGGCTGGGCGCTGCTCAGCATGCCCGGCACTGCACAGCTGGCTTCCCAGCGCCTGCCGCCGCTCTGCGTCATCCCAGCCGGGCTGCTCCTTGGGCCCTCCTGCTGCGCAGATCCTGCGGCGCAGCGGCACCGAGCGCCAGAAGCGGCTGGCTGAGCGAATCCAGCCTGTGCTGGCGCGCCCCCACGTGCTGCTCGTCACGCTGCTGGTGGGTGCAACAGGCGGGAATGGAGCGGCTGCTGCTGAGCTGGGCCAGGGGCAGCGCCCTGCGAGAGTTCCCAACACACGGCAGCAGCGGTGGTGTTGTACAACTGCCACGACAGCCATGCCGCCAGCCCTGTCAGCAAACTTTGCTCCCGCTTGCGGCCACCCCTGCGCGCCGCAGGTGTGCAACGCGCTGGCTGCCGAGGCGCTGCCACTGGTGCTGGACCGGCTTGCAGACCCCGCCACAGCCATCATCGTCTCGGTCACCGTGGTGCTGTTTTTTGGTGAGGGGCTGCGGGCGCTCTGTGGTGCTTTGCCTCCGCACTGAACGCTTTGCATGTCGGGGTTGTGTATCGGCCACTGTGTCGCTGGTGTTTGGTGAGGCTGGGGTGGAGAGGCTGGGACCCTCGTGGCATGCCAAGTGTCGCACGGCCCACGCATTGCTTGTGCACCGGTTGGCTTGCATGATGCAGTCTGTGCTGCTGCATGTGTGTAATGAGTGCGTTGCGTTACGTGCTTCAGAAGGGTCGTGCTCTTTGCTGCGCCCGTGCTGCTGTAGGCGAGATCATACCGCAGGCCGCCTGCTCGCGGTACGGCCTGCAGATCGGCGCCTACTCTGCGCCCTTTGTCAAGGCGAGCTGTGCGCAGCTGCAGCACACAGTGGCTGGGGGTGGCCCAGCGGGCAGCACATGATGTGAAACCATTGCAGGCTCGGCTTGTCCTTTGCAACCTGCTGTATCGCAAAATCCGAAGCCCGCCCTTGGCTCAATTGCGGCAGCATGCCAACCGTCTCCCCGCAAACAACATGCTGACTTGCTCGGCTGCCCGCAGGCGCTCATGATCCTGGTGGCGCCGATTGCCTACCCCATTGCTTGGGTGCTGGACCGAGTGTTGGGCCACCGCCACACCGCGCTGTTCAGGCGAGATTAAGCTTGTGCTCGAGCTTGAGCCTGAGCTGTCCAGACAGCAGCACAGCTTAGTGTGGGGCAAGCCTCCCACAGCCTGCATTGGGCAAGGTGTCGAGATGGCAGGTTGCAAACGAGCCAAACCTGGCTTGGAGCTTGAGCCTGAGCTGCCCAGACAGCAGCACAGGCCGGCTAGCGTGCCAGCACAATGGAACCAACAGGCTGTTCTGCGCGTGCTGCTTTGCAGTTGGCGCCCATGCATGGTGGCTCGCAGGGCAGGTCATGCTGGCTCCTTGGATGTTGCCCAAGCCGGCTCCTAGTCTAGTCTACTCTAGTCTAGTCGAGTCTAACAGCTTGGCGCCAGCCCTGAGGGCCCGACTTCACGAGAGAATGAAAACATGCGGCCCGGTACCCGTTGTGCTGCAGGCGCGCGCAGCTCAAAGCGCTGGTGGACATCCACAAGGAGGGGCAGGAGTTTGGGGGGCAGCTGTCGGCAGGTGCGTAGTTGTGTTCCCATGAAAGGGTGGAAGGCGTTTGGGGGGCAGCTGTCGGCAGGTGCGTTAATGCAGTTAATAGAATATGCATGTTGCTTGTGCCGCCGCCCTTTCTGCCACCTGCGTCCCTGCTGGTGCAACTCACGCTGCTGTAAAATGGCCCTGATCCCGCTGGCAACCTGCTGTGCGACGGCCCGCCAGCCGCTGGGCACAGCTTGCCAGCCGGTTCCAATGCCCTGCTCCTGTGCCCCATTTGCAGACGAGGTGGCCATCATCAAGGGCGCCTTAGACCTGACTCACAAAACGGCCCGCAACGCCATGACCCCTATCGACATGGCAAGCAGGCGCTGCTGACAATTCTGGATTGAGTGCTGCTGCCGCTTGTGCTGCTGCTCCCGCTGCTGCTGCGTTTTTGCTAGCAAATCGGGGTGTCTTGCCATTGCCGTGCTGCTCATTGCTGCGCATGTGTGTGTCTGCCTTGGCACACACCTGCAGCACGCGCCGCTCTTTTGCAGAGCCTCTGTTGGCTCATATTTGCTGCGCCCTGCCTCCCACAGGTGTTCATGCTGCCAACAGACGCGGTGTTGGACGAGACCAACCTCACAGCCATCATGGCTTCGGGTGCGCTCGCTGGGATGGGTTGGATGGCATCTGCACGGGGATGGGTGCAGCATTTGTGTGCAGCACTCTTAATTTCAGCCCTTTTAATGCTGCCCGTGAGCCGCTATGTGTACTTGCAGGGCACAGCCGCATCCCGGTGCACCGCCCTGGCGACCGCTCAGCCATCCTTGGCATCATGCTGGTCAAGGTGGGGTGGCAGGGAGGCGCTGGCGTGTTTCCTGCCGTTCGCCTGTGATGCACTGTGCGTTGTCTCAGTTGTCTACTGCACAGCCATGCTGTGCTTTTAGGGTGCAAGTGCGTTGCCTGGCATGTGCCAGGCAGGTTGCACTAGGGCCCACACCCCCAACTACCTTGCAACCCTGCTCTCCTCCCAGGAGCTGCTCATGGTTGACAAGGACCAGGGGCGCACGGTGGGCCAGATGAAAGTGCGGTCCATGCCCGCTGTGCGCGCCGGTGAGCTGGCAGCAGTGCCAAGGCTGGGAGCAAGGGACACTGCTAGAGCATGCTCTGTTCAGCGAGATGCAGCCCAACAGCACACAACACATCCTTGCCATTTGGAGCAGCATGCATGCCGCCACGCCATGCTGCCCACAGTCCTCTCGACTTCCACCATTCTCTCCGCCCTGCAGAGACGCCGCTGTACGACATGCTGCGCCTGTTTGAGATTGGGCGCAGCCACATGGCCCTGCTCATGCAGCTGCGCCCCGAGGCCAAGGAGCGGCAGCGCAGGCAGACGTGAGCCGCCGCCGTTGGTTGCTGCTGTTGTTGGGGATGGTGCTGGTTCATGTGCACTGCCTTGCGGCGTCAGTAGCTTTGTTCCCGCTTTGCGGCGGCCCTGACGCCTGTCACACCGCGCTGCCCTGGCCAGTGTGGCATTTTTGTACAACCCACCAGTGTCAGTGGTTGGCTGTGCTTGCAGAGAGGAGGCGCTGATGGAGGGGTGGAGTCCATGAGCTACGACCTCCATGAGCGACGACCCCTTGCTGGCAATTGCATGGAAATCGGTTCATTCAAACTGCACCATCGTTTCTTTGCAGCGAGGAGGCGCTGATGGAGCGCGTGGATTCCATGAGTGACGACCCTTCTCTGGACGGCTCCTCTGATTCCGGGGAGCTCAGCCCGCGGCCCACCGCCCGCCTGGAGGACTTCCTGTTCGACCCCACGGGTGAGATACGGAGGAGAAGAGGGTTGGGAACGGAAGCGTCGGTGGGTACAGCTGCCTGCTGTACCACAACACGCGGCATCGCTGTCGTCATCCACTGGCCTTTGCTTGCTCAGGTTCAACCACCCCTCTCTTGCTTCCCATGCAGACTTTGAGCCGGTGGGCATCATCACGATTGAGGACGTGCTGGAGGAGCTGCTACAGGCGGAGATCCTGGATGAGACCGACCAGTGAGTGGCCAACTGTTTGGTCCGCTCAATTGGAAGCGATGCTCTTACAGGCGGCCGCTGGTACCCTTGCGACTTGTCCCACACACAGCAGCCCGGCCTTCATTGCCTTGCAACCACAAGCGCCCACACAAGCCTGGATTTGGCCTGTCAATCCCACAATGTTGACACGCTCCCCGCTGTCCACCTGCCACTTTCCCCAGCTTTGTGGACAACCTGCGCAGCATGCCCGTCAACGCCGCCTACCTGGCGCACGCGCTGCCGCCGCACCTGCGCCCGCTGCTCACCGCCCGCGCGCTGCTGCCGCGCATCGGCGGCGCCGCCTTCATGATGGGAGGCTCGTCGGCACAGGAAGCACTGCCAGCTGGCCGGGCCTCTACTGCCGGAGAGGGAGGAGCAGCAGCAGCAGGAGCGGCAGTTGAGGGCAGCAGCACGGCTGGGGCAGCGCCCAATGGGCCCGCAATTGTGGCCACGGCACCGGCGGCAGGTGCAACAGCAGATGCCACCGCCACTGCCACCATCCAGGCTGCAGCAGATGGCAAGCAGGGCCGGCAGCCCAACAAGCCGCCGCTGCCGCCGCCCAGCCCTCGCAGCGCCGCCGCCGCCGCCGCAGCTGCTGCAGCAGGCGGGCCGAGCGCCGCCCGTGCTGGCCGGTCACGGTCCCTGAGCGGCAGCGGCACCCGCACGCCGCCAGGTGGCGGCACCGTCAGCGCTGGTCTGCTGTACAAGCAGGGCAGCGTGGGGGCTGCTCTGGTTGCAGAGGCCCTGAGGCAGGAGCTGGCCGAGCAGCTGGCGGCGGCAGCAGCAGCGTCTGCACGCAGTGGGCTGCCTCCCAGAGGCCGCTCCCGCTCCCTCTCGCCGCTGCCCGGCCGCCGCTCCTCAGATGGCAGCCGCCACTCGTCCCCGCTGCCTAGGCCGGCGGCAGCCGCTGGGCAGCAGGCGGCGGCAGGTGGCAGCGCAGCAGGCGCAGCAGGCACAGCAGGCGCAGCAGCAGGCGCAGCAGCAGGCGCAGCAGGCATGCAGCTGCCCCCTGCCGTGGCGCTCTTCCCGGGCCTGCGGCGGGCAGGGTCGGGCACAGCCAGCGGCGGCGCTAGCGGCACATCCACCCCCCGCATGCGCACCACACTGCCGCCGCCGCCGCCGCGCCGCAGCACGCCTGTGAGCCAGCGGGTGCATGAGCAGGTGGGTGGTCCAGTTAGCTGGGGTGGGGGCGGGCGGCATGTGCGGATTCAGCTCCAGTCCAGCATGGCTGCATGCCTGGGTGGGAGGGCGTGCGGGCCTCTTGGTTATTCTCTGTGCATTGATCGCTTTCCACGCCAGCTGCCATGCTGCCTGCCTGCCTGCTGGATTGCTCAGTATGACTGATCATGTTTCCCACCCGTTCCACCCTTCCCTCCTGCAGATGGAGGCACTTGAGCCCCTGCTGAGCGGCAGCAGTACTCCGGCCCGGCGCAGCTCAGATCTTTGAATGTGGCCCTCCCGCCCTTTCTCCTGCCGTGCGTACACAAGCATGCACACAACGTGGCCTCTTTTGCTATCCAAGGACTTGCCTTCCTGCCTCACCATACCCCTGCACTGCCCAGCCTGCCTTCTGCCATGTTTCACCCATCACCCTGCCCCATGCAAGCCTTTTGAGTGCACCTGCTCTGCCACATTTTGATTCTGCAATGCGCTTTTTTGACTTTTTGCAAGCCCTTGTGAGAACCAGATAAAGTTGACGAGGGCGACAAATCAAAGCAATGAGCAGAGAAGCAAAGCATGGAACAGCCGGAGGCAAGCACCACAACGTTTGCCATGAAACGAAGAGCAGTGATTCAAAACAACAAAATCAAACGACGAGTAGACCTGCTTCGGGGAAGCCAGCTGGGGCAGATGCATCGCCATGCAACATTCCTGCCTGGCAGCCCCAGCTCCGCCGCCGTTAGCTGGCAGCCACGCCCGCGCTGCCCAGGGGCCCAGCACACACCAGCATCAGCGCCCCGTCTGGGCCTGCCTGTATGCGCACCGCCTGCGCCGGCGGCGGGCCGATGGCGCGTGCGCTGGCATACCAGCTGGCAGCCAAGGTGGGCAGCCAGGGCAGCACGCCAGGTGCCGCCACTGGGTCTGCCGCGGAGGGTGCCAGCAGAGAACCCTGGCGGGGACGGGAAGGCGGCACGAGAGAGGCGAAGGTGAGAGGTGGATAGATTGATGCGCCCACCGCTGCGTGGCAGAACAGCTTCAAACTTTGTATGGCACTTCTTCCCCCAAGCTTGCAAACCAACACCTAACACAACACCTCGGTAACCTTGATAGGAACACACCTGGAGCAGCAGCACGTGTGCGTGCTGGCTGAAGTGCTCGCCCGGCCCCAGCCGAACCAGGGCAGCAGCCGGGATGCCTTGCAGCACGTCCAGCAGGACTTCATTGGCACAGGGGCAGGCAGAACAGTACGTCAGAGCAGCATCCCTTGCAATGACAGTGCAGCTTTACAGCGCATGGCCCTTGCTGGCATAGGCAGCTGCAAACGCTGGGCAGCTGCACACCGTGCTTGCACTCCAAACACCTGTTGAATGGTATTCAGAACAGAACAGCCGAGATCTCAACAACACCCAATCCCAGCCCCGCAGCATACCTTGGGCGGCGTAGCGCCCCGCTCGATCCAGCAGCTGCTGCTGCACCGATGCAGAGGCGGTGTACTTGGTGAGGGGGCGGTGGCGCTGGAGGTACGTCCTGGAGTAGAGCAAGGGTGAGCGGTGTGACAGGGTCAGGGCGGGTCAGCTGGCAAGACAGGTGGCAAGCAGGACTGGACAAGCGCGCAGGAGCACTGGCCCTGCCCGGTTCCAGTGCACACTGCCCCTGCTGCAAGCTGCGCCCTGCCCCTCCAACCGGCCAGCAGCCACCAGCTGAACCACCGCAGTCAGCCAAGCCGCTCACTTGACGGCCGCCTGCAGGGCGCCCTGCACGTGCTGCACCGCATGCAGCGCAGCCACGCGCAGCAGCTCCAGCTCCAGTGCCTGCGCCTCAGCATCCCCACTGGCGGCCCTGCAGACAGAAGGTTGGGAAAACAATGAGAATGTGGCAAGCACGAGCAGATGCTGGTTGCAGGTGTGGGCTTGGACCGATTCGAAACCTTCAGCGCAGGCTCACGCATCCCGTGCCCAGCACGCCCCCAGAGCCTCCCTCCCTGTTGCCCCTCCCTCGACCCCTGCACCACACTACCAATTTTAGAAAGAGACCCCAATGCCACAACAGGATACTGTGTGGTATTTCAGTCGCCCTGAATGGTATTTTAGTCACCCTCACCGCTTGCGCAGCGCCGCCACCGCCGCCTCGGGGAAGTGGTAGACCAGCGGTCCGCGGCCGAATGAGTTGCCGCAGGCCACCACTCGCTCGCTGCCCGGCAGGCGCGTGCCGCACAGGCCGGCCAGCTCGCCGAAAATGGTGCCCACGCCCTGCGGCACAAGTTTGTTTGTGGTTCGTGTGAGGGGTTAAAGCGAGAGGCTGATTGCATGTTTGTGAGCACATCAGGACAGTGGATCAGCATGCAGGCGCTGCACAGCCGCATGCACAGCACAGACTCAGCACCCCACGCCGCACTGCTGCTTCAACCATGCTGCCACAGTTGTGATAATAGCTGCGCCCGCCCCCTCGCCTGCAGCTTCTCGCTGGCCTTGCCGTCGGCGCCCTCGTACGACTGGCGCACCACGCCTGACACCACCTGCGTGAGACGTGAAGGGCAGGGTGCAGAATGAGTATGCCGTACGTTCTGTGCCCCCTCCGCGATTCTCATGGCCCATGGCAGGCAGCTGAGCAGGGAGGCAGGGCCAGCCTCCCGCCGCTTCAGTCAGGGAGCAATGCTGCAGGACTATGCCGCCCTCGGGCTGAGCACGGACAGCACGCATGGGGTGTGCAGCAAATCAGCAGCGCTGGCAATGCTGTGTCGCACGTCGCGCCAGCAAGCTGAGAAGGGAGCTCACCAGGAAGAAGCCGCCCCTATGGAAGGAATATTAAACAAGCAAGCTCTCTTCCCAGATGGTTCAATTGAATCGCAGCTGAGCCTCACCAGGAAGAAGCCTCCCTGGTGCGCATCGTCCGAGGACCAAATCAGGTGGTCGGGGCGGTACTCTGCAGCAGTCGGGAGGAGGGCCAAAAGCTGTGCATAGCTGGTCAGGGCAGGTGCATGCAAGGCCGCCCGGAGCATCCCCCTGCCAAAACAGGCCAGCAGAGCCACGCCAAACAACCTCTCAACGCATGGCAACGCACAATCGCGACCCGCCGCCCCTCTGCCACCCGCCTGCCCACCTGTCAGCCGCGCGTGCACCAGCAGCATGTCTGTGAGGTCGGCGGGTGCGCCCGAAAACACGTCCAGCGAGCGCACCACCTGGTTGGGGGCGGGTGGGCGCCAGATGGGGCCTGTGGCACAGCAAGGGACGAGAAATGTGCGCATGTTGGGCAGGGCAGGGTGACAAGGCGGGCAGCAAGTGGCCATGGACTGACCAGCAGGTGCCTCATACGAGAGCTCCTGCGAAGCAAAGGCAGCCTGGCTCTGACTCTGAAGCTGCAGAGAGACTTTAACCTGGCATACGTACAGGCCAGGCACTTCATCCAGCACAAAAGGTCCTCCCCTGTCATGTGCATCCAGTCGGTGCCAGAGCATGTGCTCACCGAGGACACACGGAAAATCAACGATGCACAAAAGCCCTCGCCTGTCATGTCCAGGTGGCGCATCGCAGCGTCCACAGCGGCATGCAGCTGCTCCCGCTCCTCCTCATCCACCTGCAAGGTGGGTAAGCGAGTGGAAATGACCTTGTGGCGCGCAGGGGTTGGCGCGTTGACACGCCGGCAGGCAGAGTGACGCGCATGCACAACCCGACAGCCTGCCGCTTGCTTTTGCTGTGTTTAACTGCGCCGGCCTGCAGCTGATTTCAACCTGACCAAAATTCATGGTGCAGCAGCCAGCCTGCCCAGGTCACTAGGGAATTTACCTGCCCGCGCTCGTACAGGGAGGCGATGAAGGCGCGCTGCTGGCGCAGCACAGCCATGGCGGCGCGGTACGACTGCGGGAGGGCGGTTGTGAATGAACGAAAATAGCATGGAGTGGAGCGTTCAAGTTGCACAAGGCATGTGTGAAGGCTGGTGCTCCGTTCCAGGCACTTGTGTGTGTGCAAGGCAGCCCCAGCCCTGGAGGCCCAGCCATGCACAGCGCAGCCGGGCCGCAGGCCGCAGGCAGCCAGCGGCAGCCAGGGGCAGGGCCTCACCTGCACAGCGCGGTACTGAGCGGGCGCCTCGGCCTCGCGGTCCTGCAGCAGAAAGACACTCGCACAAGGGTTGGCACAGACAGCTGATAAAACTGTGTGCTCCACGCGGCAACTATGCAACGCGTCAGCGGCAGTGCCAGGCAAACTGCACGTTTCAAAGCTGTAAAGTCCACCCACCTGGATGAATGCGTACGCTCCCAGCAGCTGGGCCTGCACCTCCCCCAGCACCTCGGCGGGTCCAGCGCCGTCCTGGCCAAAGTACACCCACTGCGATTGAATTGCAGGAGCGGGCAGAGCTTGTATCAAAGCCAGGCCGAGAGGAACGAAGTTGCTGTGCACAGCGGGCACGCATGCAGCGTCCCCCAGGCCGCCACCCCCACCCCCACCCCCCACCCCAAGAGCACCACCAAGTGGCAGCGCTTCAGTT
>VFQQ010003093.1_pt1 | contig 16888 bp, 25 predicted proteins | sample 3512341 | NCBI WGS metagenome assembly VFQQ01 (sample SAMN10412373, study PRJNA504923) | tailings metagenome | isolation source: Relicate 2 Philex TSF1 revegetated site | place: Philippines: Tuba, Benguet | collected 2017-08-29 | reverse complement strand
GAGAGCAACCGCGAATGGGAGCTGTTCTAAGCACCTTGCAAGCTGCTGCAGGCCTGCAGCAGCTTGCAAGTGACTGGCCTGCCATATGTGGCCCCTCAGACACCTCCCAGCCCCTAACCCTAAACCGAACGCAAGCCCGAACGCACCTCTGGATGATCGGGGGCGGTGGCTGACTGACGCAGCGGCGGCGGCGATCACTGCAGTGGGTCAGACAGGGTCGCCCAGCTGGGTGAGGGAGCTGCCGGGGCCACAGCGCCTGGTCGAGAGGGGCAGGGCGAGCAGGTGGGCGGAACGCCGCTCGAATACTACACTGGCACTGTAGCAAGTGCCGATGCTCGGTAAATTGGAGCGATCGGCGCGCTCGCCGTCCTGCATGGAGCTCATGCTGCAAGTGCTGCCCGGGCGGGGCCCAAGCAGGACGCCCCGCGCCTGCGCCGGCCTCTCTCACGCATCAGCGGGCTACCTGTGGGCAGCAGCGGCACCATGGTGAGCGGCGCGCAGGGCCTGTGGAGCCAGGGGGCGGTCCGGGGCGGCCTGGAGGGGCGGCGCCCGGTGCAGCAGCAATGGCATGTCAGAACCGCACGCTGTTGGGCGCCAAGCGGGAGGCGGCTCGCCATGCGCCGCGCGATGCAAGCTGCAGCCTCCTGGGCTGCAGCTGCCGCGTGCAAACTGCCAGTCTTGCATTTGAGAGCTCGCAGCAGTGCGGCGGGGTGCAGGCGAGGCGGACCGACTGCCGCCGCCGGCCGCGCCTGCCGTGGCACGCCCCCGCTGTCGCCGGCCGCTGTGGGAGACCTTTCGTTCAGGCACATGCTGCTGCGCACTGCTCTGATGCACACCGTGCCAACTACCTACTGATGCTGCAGGATACGCCCGTGAAGCTCGCTATCGTGATGAAGGTTATGGGCCGCACCGGCTCCCGCGGCCAGGTGCGCTGCGCGGGGAGTGAGCTTCGGTCTGGGGGCGGCAAGAACCTTTCGAAGGTGTCTTGCGCACAAAACACAGACTCATAATTTCTGTTTCTCATGCATCAACCTTGCAGGTGACGCAAGTGCGCGTCAAGTTCCTGGATGATCAGAACCGCCTGATCATGCGCAACGTCAAGGGCCCCGTGCGCGAGGGTGAGCATTGATGGGGCTGCACAGCTGGGCAATGTGTGCGCTCATTTTCCCGGCCGCTGTGTCCTGTTTGGTGCGCGTCTGCGGTCACGGCACCCAGGAGCGCTGCCCGGTGATGGCGGCGGAGGCAGCACGGCACATGCGAGCTTGTTGCTGCAGCGGCAGCCCTTGGGCAGCAGCCACATCGCTGCAGCTGCGTGGCCGGTCCAACAAGCTGCTGCAACCAGCAGCAGGGCATTCCAGGGCAGCATTGGCAGTGGAGTTGCCGCTGAACCGTGCTGGTGGGACAGCAGGCAGGAAGGCGGGCAGGCGTCCACAAGTCATGGCAGCTTTACGCAGCATGGTCCGGGCCACGCAACACATGGACAAGGCAGCTAGGCCGAAGGGGCAGGCAGGCAATGGCCATGCTGTTGTAGTTATTGACAGGGCTCCACCCATGCTTCCACATGCAGGTGACATCCTGACCCTGCTGGAGTCCGAGCGCGAGGCCCGCCGCCTGCGCTAAGCGGCAGTGCCGCCCAGCCGCGTCGCACGGGAGAGCGGCGTGCGCCAGCATGGCAGCCGCGGCAGCGAGTTAGCCACGTGTTGCAGCTGGTGGCCCGCCCTGTGGGCGTCTGCAGCAGCAGCCTGGGTGGCAGGCGCCCGTCTGGGGCGACCAGCCCCCGACCCATTGGGATGTAACACATCCGACCGCTGGAGCAGCAATGCTTACAAAAATGCTGGGCAGGATATATCACAGAGCCGAGTTCCTGAATGCGGGCAGCAGACTGATCGCTGCAAATAGGGTTACCACGGTGGAATGCATGGCGGCAGGGCAAGGTGCACCACGGTGGAATGCATGGCGGCAGGGCAAGGTGCAGCAATGCAACGTGCAGCCAGTTAGCGTCACTGCGCCGCGTTTGCCAGCTCTGCTGCCCGTGCCGCCTGGCTGACCTCCAGCCACTTGCGCATCGTGTCCCCGGCCCGGCCGCTGCGATGGGGGCCAGACAGCAAGGTGATGTTTGTTTCGATTTTGCCGGGCAAACAACAAAACATGAGCTGCAAGCTGTTGCCTGGGATGGCATAAGCAGGCTGCACGGCAGGCCCCAAGCCCAAGCCCTCTGAAGCGCTCCTGTTGCATGTCTGCCTGCCTGCCTGCCTGCCTGTCCAACAGTTTCTCATCTGCACAGCACCAACAATCCCAAGCACGCAGCATAGCAGGCCGCGCTGTGTCATCCAACCCACATCCCGCATGGCGTGCCACATGCTCGCTTACCTGCGCTGCACCTCTTGCGCCATGGCCACACCCTCCTTGGCATCTGCTGCAACGGTGGCAGCCGCCAGTGCCACACCAGCATTGAGGTTGAGCGCGTCCGCCACAGGGCCTTGGGCGCCGCCAAACACGTCCTGCCAGTCAGGGGTAGGTGGAAGCAAGCCAGCGGCAGTCGAGGTGGCAGCTCAGGGCTGAGTGCGTGGCCTGTAGCAAGCAGCATTCTGCCATGGCATCCACGTGCTGTACGCTAGTCTCACACAGCATACACATCCCTGGCCACCTGCCCACTTGCCCTCCCACTCGCACCATGAGTATCTGGGCGTTGAGCGCCGCGTCGCCGCCCGCCAGGTCCTGCACAGTGCAGCGCGGGATGCCCAGGTCCCGCGGCTCCAGCTGGTAGCTGCGCTTGCCTGCGGGCGCGTCAGGGCAGGGCGGGGAATTGGGGCAGGGCGGTGGGCCAGTGTACGGGGGGAGCGAGGCCAGAGTCAACGGTTGGGGAGGGGTGCAGCCAGCGGGCGTGTCGATGTGCCGGGTTCCAAGGCACCCCGTCACCCCAAGGGCTTGTGACACCATTATGCTGGTGTAGGGCAGCAGGCTGGCGACCTCCCTGCAGCCACCCAAACACAGTGGGCGCCCTGGCCGCTGGTGATGCATCATGATGCACCCACCCTGCTGCGTGACCTCCACCACGTCTGCGTGGCCCATGGGCGTCAGCTCATCCAGGCCCATGGAGTGCACCACCAGCGCCTTCTTCACACCCAGCCGCTGCAGGGGGTGCAAAGCCAGGGTGAGATGCACAGGTGAGCAAGAAATGGGACCATGGGGCAAGCAGGCATGCAAGCAACTTGCAATCACGTGCCGCAGGTGCAGGCATGGAGCTCCCCCAGCAACCCACTGACCAACCGCGAGCTCCCCAGTGCATGCGCACCTGCAGCGCATCAGCCATCAGGTGGCTGACTGAGGTGCTGTACACGCCCACCAGGCCGTAGTGCGCGTCCGCGGGGTTGAGCATGGGGCCCAGCAGGTTGAAGGCGGTGCGCACCTTGAGCGCCTTGCGCACAGGCACCACCGCCTGCGGAGGGCAGGCCGGGGAGGCAGCATGTGCCAGTCGAGGTGCAGTGGCACAAAGCAAGGGACAGCAGGGCAGGATGGCAGCACAAGCTGACACCAACAGGTGGGTTAGATCCGGAACCGGTTGCAGCACGCTCAGTTTGGGCCCAACCCCCACCTACACCACGTGTCTTATCACTCCACTCGGCCACGCAGCGTAGGCTGCTGCGAACGCCCCGCTTGCCTTCATGGCTGGGTGGTAGGCGGGGGCAAACATGAAGCCCACGCCCGCCTCATCGATGCAGCGCCGCACACCCTCGGGTCCAATGTCCACCGCCACACCCAGCGCCTCCAGCACATCAGCGGAGCCGCACAGCGAGGACACTGCAGGTGGGCGGGGCAGGCAGTGTGCCATGGGTGATGGCAGCGCAGTGCTGCATGAGCCCCCTTGCACAGGTTCCAGGCGCAGCAAGCTGTCGGCAAAGTGGCAAGCTTGCTATTTTGCTGCCACATGCATCTGCACTCTCTTCCCCTGGAGCGCACCATCCCGCCCCGCACCGCTCACCGGAGCGGTTGCCGTGCTTGGCAACCTTGGCGCCCGCGGCAGCCGCAATGACGGTGGCTCCCGTCGAAATGTTGACAGAGCCAATGCCATCGCCGCCGGTGCCCACAATGTCCAGCACTGCTCCAGGGGCAGAAGCACAGGCAACCTTTTCGGGCAGGCCAGGGGCACTGACGTCCGGTCGTCGGGTGATGGCGGCAGGTGCCATGCTCCTTGTTCGCCCTGGCTTGCAGACGCCTGGCAGACACCTTTGAACCCAGTATCCCCGGCGCAAACTGGCAGAACCTCTGTGCAGGCAATGCATGCCAGCGGGGCAGTAGCAGTCGGCATCAGGGGCAGCAGAGCACCCACCGTCATACGGGGTTTCCACGGCGACAGCGAGCGCACGCATCGCCCGTGCCATGCCCGCCACCTCCTCCGCTGTCTCTCCCTTGGCCCGCAGCAGCACAAGGAACGCGCCAATCTGAGCGGGGTTTGCGCCAGTCACCAGTGTCTACACAAAGTGGGGGTTGTTAGCAGGCCAGGTTGTCAACCCCAGAGCATTACTTGCACGACGTGTTCCCGCAGGGCTGCACCGGAGCCTCCGCAGCAAAGAGTGGGCAACAGCCCTGTACTGCTGCTGCATCCAGGGTGACCGCCATCTAAAAGGCCCCAAAGGCTACAGCAGGCGCTGCTGCAACTCAAAACAGGCCATGTTGGCAGTCCAAGCAGCATAAGCCACCTCTTCTTGCCGGCCGAGCATTCACTCAGCCCCACGCACCTGCAGCGCCTCGCTCGTCTGCTGCTCGCTGAGGTTCTGTCGCTCCATCAGCTGCTCCAACACCTGCACGCCAAGCAGAGCTGCGCACAAGTCGGCCACACAAGAAAGCCAGCGAGGCCGACCGCAGGCGGCAGCGCCTGCGGCTCTCGAGGCAGCGGCAGCGGCGGCGGCGGCGGCAGCAGCAAGTGCTAACACCAACCCCCTGCTCACTCACATGTCGCAGGTCGGTCTCGGTTGCGTTGTTGCCGCTCCGGCAGGGCCTCAGTGGCCGTGGACGGGCGCTGCGCGCTCTGCAGCCCACTGTCCCCGCTGCTGCAGGGCAGCGCGTAGCCTGAACGCAGCGTGCCTGCATCACTGCCACTGAATTTCGCAGCAACCAAGGATGGGAGGCTGCCGATTGTCAGTGAGACAGCGGCTTGTGTGGCAGGGGCAGCTGCAGGCAGATCGCTTGCTGCAACAAAATGCTGGGTATGTCTCGATCGCTGTACACTCGCGCATTGCACCCGGCGGGGCGCCCCCCACCCGCCACGTCCGCCCCTCATCGCATCGCAACGGCCTGTGCTGCGGCCACCCTGCACGTCACCCTTGCAGCCATCGGCTTACGACAACATAGATCGGGTTGTCTCCAGGTGCTGAGCTGCCCTGGTCGCTCCGACAGTGGAGCCTGAAGCGGCCCCACATGGCCGCATTTGCAGCAGCGGCATTGGCCCGGCAGCCATGCCGGCCACAGCAGCCAGCAGCAGCGGCACGGCAGCGGCACCGTCCGCCCACGCGGCGAGCGGCGCTGCTGCCGCCATTGCGGGCAGCGGCGCAGTGGCAGCCGCCCCCAGGCCTGTCTATCATGCCATGGACTGGTGCACCGGAACAGTTGGAGGCACTTGAGGTGCTGCGGCAGCGCCTGGCGGCCAGCCCATACCCAGAGGCCGCCGAGGACGAGGCCACGCTGCGCTGGTGGGTGGCATGGTAGCAGCGCGTGAACGCCAGACTGCGTGATGCATGCCGGTGGTGGCTGTTGTTGGAAGCACGGCAGGGTGTGATGCATGTGCGGCCTGCGGAAGGCTGCAGAGCAGGACCGCTGCTGGGCACCACAGTCTACGGCCCAAGCTGGTGGCCTGCCGCCCGGCTGACCACCCCTCACATCCCCCGGCTTGCCCCGCCTCCCTTGTTGCCGCAGGTTCCTGCAGGACCGCAAGCTGGATGTGGAGGAGGCTGAAGAGAAGCTGATCAAAATGCTGCGCTGGCGCCGCGAGTTTGGGTGCGTGGGTGGGCAACAGGCGTGGGTGAGCATGCGGCAGCGCTTACCTGTGTGCCTGCCGTGTGCCATTCAGGAGGGTGGGTGGGTGCATGCCACAGAGGCATGCACGTTACATCATGAAACCCTGTTGAAGAAAGTGAAGGATCCCAAGCCCATGCTTGTGGGGCAAAGCTTGGGGTTGATCGTGAGAAGCAAGGCGAGTCCGTCCAGTCGGCCTGATGCACTCCGTCACTGAGTCTGCCCTCCTGCCCTCCTGCTCCGCAGTGCCGACTTCATCAGCTGGACGGACGTTGCGCGCGAGGCAGCCACCGGCAAGGCCTACCTGCACTCGCACTTGGATGTGAGCGGGCGCCCCGTGATTGTGGTGCGGGCAGCCAAGCACCTCACAGGTGGGTGGCGCCAGCCAGTGGGGGCGGGATGGGGGGCAGAGTCTATCAGGCCGTTCTGAGTGACAGCAAGGGGCTGCTCCAAGTGCACCTTGGTGGCTTCCCACCCCACTCCCCTCCTGTTGTCATGCAACGCTGCCATGTTGGTCCGCCTGCATGCGCGCAGACGCGTCAAACCTGCAGGACAGCCAGCGGCTGTGTGTGCACCTGATGGACCGAGCGCTGGAGCGGCTGGAGAGCGCCAACGCCAGCTCACAGGGCCAGGAGGTGCGGCTGCCTGTGCAGCGGTTTACGTGCTTGTTGTCCAGCCTGCTGGAGGTCTGGGCAGGTGTGTGCTATGTGTACGTGTGCTCTAGCGGCATGCCACCTTGCCAGGCGTGGCTGCTGCGTCGGGTGCTGTGGCTGGCCCTCACCTAACTGTATCTGTGGTCACGCTTGCAGCCGCCACTGATATCATGCAGCTGTGCCTCAACCAGCCTCCTCACGACACTGCTCCGGAACCGCAGGTGCAGACGGTGCTGGGCATTTTTGACCTGCGTGGCTTCACCTCGGCCAACGCTGATTGGGGCTTTGTCCGCTTCCTTGTCGACATCTTCTTCCTCTACTACCCCAAGGCAAGGCGGCAGCTATGAGGCACTGCTGCTCATGCGGGGCGGGCGCTGTGCTGTTGCAATGCCCCCTGGCAGGCGCTGCGAACCCTGCGTGCTGCTGGCGGGGGGCCACAGCCTGAAGTGGTGCCGGCCTGTGATGCTGTTGGCGTGCAAGCCTTGGTCATGATAGATGGCCAGTGCATCACGCCCTTGAGGTGGTCATGTGTGCGGCACAGGCTGACAAAATTTTGTACTCTGACTGCTCGTTCTGCCTCACGTGCAGCGGTTGTCGCAAGTGCTGTTTGTGGAGGCTCCCTGGGTGTTCAAGCCAGGCTGGGAGATCGTCAAGCCGGTGCGAGGAGGGCTACGAAGCTGATTACGGCATGCCTTGTGCTGCCCTGAGAATGCACCCTGTGGGTCCACACCAGAGTGGCCGACGTGGCATGCTGGGGTGCGCTTCCCAGCTACAAGCCGTGATAGGGGCAAGGCTGAGCTGCTGCCAGCCTGCCTACTGCCGTGCTGCAGTGGCTGAAGAAGTACGCGGCGCTGGTGCGCTTTGTCAACGTGGACGAGGTGCGCTGCCCCAGTGTCTGCTGGGGAGGGCAGGCGAGGGCCACGCCCAGCCGGGTCGCGAATGCCAACGCTGTGTGCTTGCCCCGTTGTCAGCCATGCACACGCCCCGACCGCCGGCAGGGACCCCAGCTGTTTCTTCCTGCTCCACATTTTGATTCGGGCTCATGGTGGGCATTTGTGCTGTTTTCCCGCAGGTGCGGAAGGAGTACTTTACTCCTGAAACCGTGCCTGAAGACTTTGGCGGCCCCGGCTTCCCACCCAAGCCCAAGTGATGGCTGGCAGGGCAGACCAGCACCACATCAGAGCTGAATCGCCTGCATGAAGCATAGTGCTGCCGCTGAGTGCGTTAGCCAGGTTCGCCTGTAAGCCTGTGCGAGGCAAACGATCTCGAGCGGCGCAAGCCCGCCGGCGGCCCCAGTGTGGAGGGGCCGTATGCCGAGCAGGCTGAACGCAGGCACGTATAATGCTTTTGCTGGGTGGATTGAGGTCGTTGCTGGGCATAAACCCATTAAGCAGAGGGTGGTCCACCTGTGTGCCGGCCGTTTTCCGTCCCCAGCCCCCCCGGGCCCTCACAAAACACTCCCTGCATGCGCCGTGATGGCGGCTGGGTGCGAGCGGGCCTGGACGGTGGGGGTCCGCAGCCCATCAAGGAGCACTTAACCAGCTGCAACCCGTCACGAAGGCCGTTCGCCTCGATTTAACGTGCGGCGCTTCCCTGCCAACTCGTTGTGCGCCGCAGCTGAGCTGTTTGCCTTGCAGCGCCCCGTTGGGGAGCGTCGGTGCCGGGTCCAGCCGCCGGCCGCTTGCAGCGCTTGCTGAGAAGTCAGCAGGGCAGCAGGGGCCGCAAAATCCGCCCAGCCGCCTGGGGCGGGCCCGCCGGTGAGTGCACAGCAAAGTGCGCCGATGAGCTCGCAGCGCCTCCCTGCAGCCCCGCCCACACCCTCTGCCCGTTGCTGGCGCTGCAGGGCTGAAGGGCCCGAGGGCGCGGCATGAGCACGTCGCTGGGCTCTGAAGGCGGCGGCGGCGGGTGGGAGGAGGAGGCGACGGAGGGCCAGTTCCCCGATGACGAGCCGCCCTTCAAACGCTCCCGAAAACGGACCAAGCAGGTCAGGCGCCCTTGTGATGTCCGCCCCTGGCTGCCTGGCTGCCTGGCTGCCCGGCCACGGAAGGAAAGAGCCGGCCCGCTTGACGCAATGCCCCAGTGCATGTGCCCTCGCACGTAAACCGCATCACCACATCTGCCACCACTTGACCGCCCTTGTGGTGCAGGGAGTGTACACAAGGTGTGTGCTTCCTGAAGGGTAGAGAACAATGCAGTGAAGCGCAGGAGCAGTGCCAGAATGGGGCCGCGACAACCCGGCAGCCGCAAGGGACATTGCCAGGGTGGGCCTGGATGTGTGCCGGTTGCTGACGCCCACAGGTTGAATGCCCGAATTCCTCTATTCTGCCGTCCCATGCCATGCAGCGACATTACATTGGATGATCTGGCGGCGCACTTCCACCAGCCCGCATCCAAGGCCTGCCAGGAGCTCGGCATGGGGGTGAGCATGGGCTGGGCAGGGAGTGGGCTGCGCCTTCATTCCAGGCAGGGTGGACGCTGGGCGGGCAGCTGGGCACAGCGTGCACACGTGAGTCAGGTTGCACTTGACACCGCATCCGTACCAAACCGCTGCTGGCCGGATACACACCGGCTGCTGGTGCTGCTACGCTCGCCCATCAAACTAGCACGCCTCCTGCATGCCAACGCCTCCCGCTTCCACCCACCATTTTGCTTGCCACTCGGCGGGCCCCTGCCCTGCCCCTCCTGCCGCCCTGCAGCTCACTATCTTCAAGCGCGTGTGCCGCAAGCTGGGTCTGCAGCGGTGGCCGTACGAGAAGCCCTGCAAGGGCGATGGCGAGCGCACCTCTGGCGCAGCACGCGCTGGCGGCACGCCACGTGGCACCGGCTCCTGGCACCTGCCGCCGGTGACCCAGGCGTGGGCAGGCGGTGCCCGCGCGGGCAACCATGCAGCAGCGCCCATAGGCAGCAGGGCCTCGTCCGGCCAGGCATCCGGGCAGGAGCTTGCGGCGGCTGCAGCGCAGGTGGGGCCTTGCTGCCGTGCGCCGCTGCTCCGCCAGAGCAGACATGCTGGGGCAACAGAGGGACAGGGGAATGGCATGATGTAGTGCCAATGCCGGTCAAAAGCCCCTCAAGTCAATGTCCGTTTTCTGTCAAGCTTGCCGCGCAGATGGAGGGCGCCCTTCAGCAGCAGGACAAGCGAGTGCGCTCGGCAGCCATCCAGCACCTGGCCGAGCTGCTGGTCAAGGATTCAGAGGCTGCCGAGGAGCTGCTTGCCGCCATCGGCGCAGCTGTGCAGCAGCAGCAGCAGCAGCAGCCATTGCTGCCGGTGATGCCGCCTCAAGAGGGCCAGCAGCAGCAGCAGCAGCAGCAGCAGCAGCAGCAGCAGCCGCAGCAGCAGGAGCAGGAGGCTGGGCAGCCGCTGCCGCAGCCGCTGCTGCCACAGGGGCTGCTGGCCCCACCAGCTGCGCTGCAAGGACCATCGCAACAGCAGCAGGTACAGCCGCCGCAGCCAGGCCCGCAGGTGCCGGCTCTGCAGCCGCTGCCCCAGGCTGCGCAGCACAGCCAGGTGCCGGCCCAGCAGAAGGGGGCGGTGGAGCAGCTGCTGGCGGCGCTGCAGGACGCACCGCCGCCCTCTTCACGGCCCATGGGCATGCTGCTGCAGCAGCCGGCGCTCCCACTGAACCTGGCAAGCCTGGCCCCAGCCCCGGCACAGCAGACGTTGCCGCTGCCAGCAATGCTGCAGCCCGGGCCACAGCCACCGCCGGCCCTTCAGCAGCAGGATGACCTGGCCGCCATGCTGGACGTGCTGCGGTCGGCCCTCGAGCTGCAAGCCGGGGCGGGTGCGCAGCTGGGGAGTGGCCCAAGCAGTGTAGCACCGCAGTCACAGCAGGCGAAGGCGCCGCCTCAGCAGCTGCAGAGTGCGGCAGGGCAAGGAGGGCCAGACCAGGTCACGCCTCTGCTGCAGCAGCTGCTCAGCTGGGGACAGCCGCAGCTGCCGCTGAAGCAGGAGCAGCCGGCAGTCGGCTCACAGCCAGCTGCGCCTCAGGCGCTGGCTTCAGTGGCTGCGCTGCATGCCCCAGCTCTGCTGGCCAAGCAGCAGCAGCAGCAAACCCAGCAGCCCATGCGTCCGCATGCGCAGCGCCCCATGCCGGCTGACAGCATCGGCTCGCCGACCAAGCCTCAGGCCCGTCAGCAGGCGATGGCGATGGAGCTAGTGGTTGCGGCCGCACAGGGGCAGGCGAGCAGCCAGGCTGTACAGCAGCTGCAGCCCGGGGCCCCGCTGGCCGATGCCGGGCTGTCAGCCGCCGAGCTCGGCCTGCTGGCTGCCATCCAGCAGGCGAGCGCAAAAGCAGCAGCGCCGGGAGGGGGCGGCACCTCGCCTCGACAGGCAGAGCATGCAGGGCGTGCAGCTCCGCAGCCCCCGGCCCCCTGACGCGCCCTCTCTTTCCCCACGCTCTTGAAATCTGACCCAGAACATCCTCCTGGCCTGTCTCTTCGAATTTTATAACCCAGCATCTGCAAGTCAAACAGTCTCTCCACCACGCCCACCTTGCTTCTCAGCCGCCATCCACATGCAACTTCTACCCCCATACCCAATTCCTGATTGCATGCATGTTCTGTGTTAATGCGCCTCCACCCATCTGTCTTTTCGAACTTGCCATGGCTTGGCGCATGCACCCTCTCTCTGGTTACGTGTCTCTTTGTGTCTCTTTTGATCCTGCTTGCACCGTGTCAATAATGCCAGCTGACAGTCTAGAGTCAAGTCAAGGGCATGCTGCTGCACCTAATGCTTGCGCTCACAGTCAGGCCCGGTGTGGCCTGCGCCAGCGTGGGCGACGCACGCCCGACGACAACTGCGCTATCGGCCGCCACACGCTTGCACAAAGCGCCAGCAGCGCGGCCCACACCGTCAGGAACCAGGCACGGACGGCCGCCGCAGTGCGGGACAGGAAGTCATACCTGCAGGTAGTTGCATTGCTGATCAGCAAAAGCACCTGCCCGGTGAGGGGCATGCATGGAGGCCAAACACAGCACGCAGCTCAATGGAGTAGAGGGCTAGCTGCATGCATCACATGATCACTCCGCGACTCCGCTGAAATGCAAGCGCAGCCAACAACTCATCAGGGTTCAGCAACGTCGTTGCCGGCAAGATGCAATGCCAGCAGATAGTCGACATGCTTGACCTTGTTCAGCAATCAATGCACAACCAGCCCCCGCAAAATGCTCACCAGTACCACGGCCACTCTTGAGGGTGCAGCACCCGGAATCCAAACCGAATCAGCCGCCGCATGCGCCTGCATTGTGCGTGAGAGGCAGCAAGCGGCATGCATGCTGACCAACTAGCCGGCCCAAACCAGCCACTGCGATAACCATGCCCAAACAGCTCTCATGAATGGCAGGCAGGGCTCACGATTGTGCCTGCTCTCCAACATACCGTCAGTCTCATAGCAATACATACTCTGCATCACACACCCACCTGCCGGCAGGAAACAGCGCATCCAGCACCTCGCCGGCCAGCCTATTCACCCGTCGGGGCGCGTACCGAGGCCCTCCCGGCTGAGAGAGCAGGTAAAGCTCGCCCTGTGGAGCGCGTGGGCAAAGGGACGATGCACTGTCAAGACAACGACAGAAGGCAACCACTGCTGTCTTTCCACTCTTGTGGAAAACAATCCTCCGGCACGAGCACCATCTATGATCTGCATGCCAGCAGCCCTCTGCTCACCTGCAGCCGCACATGTGTGGCGGTAGTCGCCAGCGCTAAATGGGGCCGACCACGCAGGCACAGCAGCGTGTGCAAGTAGCGCAGCAGCGCCCCTTCCGCCCGGATCTCCTTGCTGATGGTGTCTGAGGAGGACGGGCGCAAGGCAGGCAGCTGAGCAGCACCCTGCGACTGCAGGGCTGCCGGCCGGAGACTAGAGCGCTGGAGGTGCACGCCGACGTTCTGCTATGCCCAGACTTCGCATTGCGTTGCAGTCAGCCTCACCTACGATCTGGTCAAGAGCGAAGTCCGCTCCCTCCCCCGCCAGGTGGGCACTTGTGACCTCCGGTGGTCGCTGCGGCGCAGGAAACTCTCCTAGACGCACCAAAAACTCCTGCACAGCTGGCAGCTCGAAATGTATCAGGCAAGATGCCTTCCCACAAGTGCGAGCAAAAGAAACGGCAGGGCGCCGGCAGTGAGCAAGCCACGCTCCCAGAAGCGGCACACTGGGGTGTGTGTCAACAGTGACCAAGACGCGTGCACAACAAAAGCCATCCAGTTGCAACAGAGCTAGGGTGTGCGGCACATCAAAATGACTGCCCCTGCACATTCTGCAGCAACAACGGTGCACACAGCAAGTCTTCCGGCAGCACAACTCAAGACGTCACCCAGCACACACTCTCAGGGCATCCTCAGCAATCAGGAGCGCTAGGCTGGGCAGCGGCCCACCTCTCGGTTGCAGTAGTATGGGAGGAATGCTGCCGCAAGGGCGAGGATGGATGCACGGGCGGGCCGCGGCAGCGCGTCCAGCCGCTGCCGGTCGGGGCTCAGCACAACCTGAGGGGCGCAGAGCGGCGACATTACACACCATGCAATGCCACGCCAGCTAAGCTAGCATAGCAGAAATCAAAACTTCGAAGTGTAGCTGGCTGGCATGAGCGGCACTGCACCCTGCACAGAGTGCCACAACATGGCTTGCGTGCCATCTGCTAATGCAAGTTGAGCACGACAGCTGAGGCAGCGCACCTGCTCCAGGATGAAGGCGTACAGCGGCTGGAACGCGGTTCTCCCTGTCTCGGCGTCGCCCACAAACAGCTGCCGGGCGCCTGCAGCAGAACAGCGCCGCCGCAGCTGCGTGAGCTGCGCTCTGCTTGGCTAGCTGCCTGTGCAATCAAATCAAACAGGACAACGGAGCGAGCTGTGCAAACTGAGCCAGGTGCCCAGCCCTTCTCCCAGCCGTGGTCAGCGGCGGCATCTCGCCTGAGAACAGCACGTTCAGGTGCTTCAGCCGCTGCTCCTCCCCACCCGCCTCGCTATGGACGAGCAGCCACTGGTGCAGCAGCAGCGCGTATGTTGGTGCCGTGAAGGGCTGGCCCCTGCAGGGCGGCAGGATGGAAGGCAAAAGGCACGTGGCAGGCTGCCCAGCACACCTGCCCGCCCCGCTGGCCAGGGACAGCCGGCTCCATTGGCTGCCAGCAGGCAGAGCAAGGCATGCGGGTGTCTGCAGCCACCACCAGCCACTGGTGCCAGCCACTGGTGCGCCTAGTAGTGGGTGTCCTGCCTGGCCGCCACCGTTCGCTGCACCATGTGCTCACCACAGCTGGCGGCACAGCGCGAGCAGGGCCTCGCTGGCGGCCCGCTCTTTGCAGAGGTAGGGCGCCAGCACCTCGAACCAGCGGCGGTACAGCGCGCCCGTGCTCTCTGTAGCCAGGGGGTGAGCATGCAGGAGGATGTCGAGTGGCGCCCTTGTGCGGTGCTGGCGTAGCACCATGGGATGGGGTGGCCAGGGGTACGGGGACACGGACCACGAGCCGGCACCATCCAGCCAAGCACTGCAGATGACTGACGCCATGGCGGGGCATGCACAAAAGACCTGTCTGCATCCGCAGCAACAGCTGGCCCTCGGCCGATTTTGTGCATATTTGAGGCAGCGCTCACCTCGCGCCGAGCGGTTCAGCTCGCCCGTCACATCCGCAAACACTTCGGCGCATATCACATCACGGTCGTCCTTCTCCTCAGCTTCGGTGGCTAGCCGCAGCTTGCGCTGCACCTCTGCAGTCAGCCGGCGGCAGACCGCATCGGCTGCCGACGCCGACGGCGGCGGGTGGGCGACGACAGCAGCGCCCAGGCCGCCGCGGCGAGCCTGATCCAGCTTGAATGAGGCGGGCGGACCGCTAGGGACGACTGCCAACGCCGCTGGCTGTGCCGCAAGAACAACCCTGAGTTTCGTTCGCGGCGTCTGAGCTAGTGATCAATAGCAGAGTGAAAGTGGCCTTGTGATGCGCCAACACAAGCGATCGCCAAAAGTTGGGCGAAAAAGAGCAGCGGCCGCCCTCTGCTGCTGCTGCTGCTGCTGCTGCTGTAGCGCCCTTGTGCTCCAACAGGAATGCACGGGCTTACCGACCGCAAGCCGATACGATTGGCTTTTGCCCAGACGGCGGCGGCATGTCGCCAGACCGGTCAAGCGACCAGCGCAACGCAGCTCTTTTGCAGTGACAATCATTGGATTTTAATGGCCATAAACCATAAATTAATGGGTAATTGAGCAGGAAAAAGAGGTGGGCGGATGGTAGGGAGGATTGGTGACGGATGCGTTGGAGAATCGCTTGCGTTGGGAAAGCTGCCTTTTGGCCGTGCGACAGATCGAAGAGGCTGTCGAGCCACCCTGTGCACCAAGCGCAAAGGCGAGCAGAGAGCTAGGGATCAAAGAAAGAAATCTTGCCATCCTGCCAAGCGCTGTACAAGGAGTGCAGGTCGGACGAGAGGGTACCGTGCATGGACGGCGTGGCGTACAGCGGGACGGGGCCGCTCAGCATGGCGCTGCCCAGGGGCAGCGGCCCCAGCCCGGCGCTCAAGTTGCCGGCCAGGCCCTGAAGCTGCTGCAGCTGCGCCTGCTGCCGCTGGACCTGCTGCAGCTGCACCTGCTGGGGGCTGGGCCCTGCTGCTGCCGCCGCTGCCGCTGCCGCCTGCGCCGCCGCGGGGTTGAAGGGGTTGAAGGCTGCCGAGGCAGGCGCCTGCGCTGCACCGCCCGGCCTCCACAGTGTGCTGGCCAGTGCAGATGGGGCCCCGCCTCCCGCCTGGACTGCCGCATGTGCCGCCTGAAGCGCCTGCAGCCGCTGCTGCAGCTCGGCCGGCAGGGCGGCCGCCAAGGACGCGTTGGAGGGCGCCGCGGCGGCAGTGGGCGGTCCATCCTGCTGCCCCACCTGCGCCAGCTGGGCCTGCTGCGGCAGGTCCGCTCGCAGGCCCGCCTGCTGACGGATGGCCGACAGCAGCGGCCAAGGCAGGCCGCCCAGCTGTGGAGGCGGCAGGCCGCCGGCTGCCGTGCCCAGGGCTGACGAAATGGTCGATGCAAAGCCGCCAGACAGGCCGCCGGGCAGGCCAGCCAGCGGCGGCAGCGACTGCGGCAGCGCGCCAGACAGTGTCAGCAGGCTGCCAGAGGACAGGGGACCAGCTGCAGCCAGCCCAGCCCAGCTGGCGTCCCTGCCTGCCGCCGCCAGGCCGCCGTCCAGGCCGCCCAGCCCGCCTGCTGCCTGCTGCAGTGCTGCCTGCAGCGGCGTCTGCTGCGCCGCCAGAGCTGCCGCCGCCGCACCGGCCGCCGCCAGCAGGCCCTGGTCGCCAGCTGCCTGGCCCAGCTGCGGCATGCCCGGCAGTGGCCACGCCCGCTGGCTGCCCTGCACCGCCGCCTGCAGACGCTGCAGCAGGGAGTTGGGCTGGCCGCCAGCCGCTGCCATAGCGGCCAGCAGGCTGCCGTTGGTGGTGGTGCCAGGGTCAGGCGGTAGGGAGGCCAGCGGGTAGCCGCGCTCAGGGCCCAAGGCTGACACAGGCAGGAGGGTGTCTGGCCCGAGGGCTGGCGCCGCAGGGGCCACACCAGGCACCCCCTCCTGCTTCACCAGCTGACCCATGCCGGCCGCAGGCTGCCCCGGTGCCGCCTGCGCTGCCGGTCCCGCATCCCTCTGCTCGCGCGCCGTAGGCTGCTCCGAGCCCTGCGCTGCCTGCGACTGTGACAGCTTGGCACGCTTGGCGGCCCCGCCGGCAGGCTTGGCAGCCGGCTTGTACGCGGCGCGGCGGCGGGGGTGCTCAGCAGCGGCCGGCTGTTCCTCCTCCTCCTCCTGCTCCTCCTCCTCATCCCCCTCGGTGTACACCTTGAGCATGGCGGCTGCCCGCCGCCGCCGCCCGTAGCGGCTGACAGCGCCGTCCTCGCCCGCCTCGCCATCGCCGGGTGGCAGGGCAGGTGGCCGCGGCGGCGGCTGCATCGACTCCGGCCGCCAGCGAGCGTCCAGGCCCACAGCTGCAGGAGGAGCAGGGTGGGCAGGCAGAAGCTGCTTGGCAAGCAGAATGTTACGCTGTTTAGCTGCCAGGCAGATGGCGCCTTGAATTGCAGCGCAGCGCCGCCACGTGCGCAAGTCTCACCTTGCAGCAGCTTGCCGCGCATCCAATCTGCGGGGAGGAGCAGGGGGAGTTTGAATTTGTGGAGCTGTGTGTGTTCGTCTATATGGGCAAAGCTGTAGCTGCAAACTGCCAAGATGTGCAGGCACAGACGCTGCACACCTGGTGCTCGAGCAGGCACACAGCTCAAGCCGCTCCT
>VFQQ010003092.1_pt1 | contig 16889 bp, 14 predicted proteins | sample 3512341 | NCBI WGS metagenome assembly VFQQ01 (sample SAMN10412373, study PRJNA504923) | tailings metagenome | isolation source: Relicate 2 Philex TSF1 revegetated site | place: Philippines: Tuba, Benguet | collected 2017-08-29 | reverse complement strand
TGCACCGCATCCTCACGCGCGGCGGCATCTTCATGTACCCCTGGGACAAGCGCGAACCCAACAAGCCCGGCAAGCTGCGCCTGATGTACGAAGCCAACCCCATGGGCTGGCTGGTCGAACAGGCCGGCGGCGCCGCCACCAATGGCAAGGAACGCATCCTGGACATCCAACCAGGCAAACTGCACGAGCGTGTCAGTGTGATCCTGGGCTCGAAGAACGAGGTCGAAAGAGTGACCGGGTACCACACCGCGCTATAATCGCGGGCGTTGCCGGTGTAGCTCAGTCGGTAGAGCAGCTCATTCGTAATGAGAAGGTCGGGTGTTCGATTCATCTCTCCGGCACCAAAAAATCAAGGCCTTACAGCATTCATGGTGCTGTAAGGCCTTTCTAGTTTTTGCTGATGTAATGGCCAATGTAAGAGCTATCAGCAAGCGATGATTTGCTCTACAACCCTCACAGACGCCCGGCCACTCGATCAATCGTGGTGGTCTGTTGACTTCAGTTGTGCCTTGCCGTCCTAATGAGGGGTTGTGCTCAGCACCGATGCGAACAGAAACAACAGGGCGCAAGTTCTCCGAGCCTGCATGCTCTCAAGAGGGTGGCAGTTGGTTGATTTGTCGAAGAAATACGTATCTCATCGCCCCCCAGCTTCCCGCCTCGGTGGGAACACCCTAGTGCCTGGCTCAAATGGGGTGAGGCGTCCAAGCCTCACTGGTCTCTTGGCCTCGCGCCAGCCCTTGCGTCTTGCTGGGCGTGGGGATGCGGGGCAGCATCAAGTGCGAGTCGAACCTTCCACCGGTGAGGATTGCGTTGCGCCCGCGAAATGTCTCCAGAGGCCGATCCATCGAGTCCGTGTGGAGGAACGGCCCAGAGCCCTTGCGAGGGCCGGTGACGCCTTCACGTTCAAAGTCCTGGGCGTCGATCCTCACCGAGATGCGGTAGCCCGCCGGCAGCACAATGGAGGTGGGCCAGATTTCGACTTCCACGCGGAAGGGCTCGTCCGAGGGAACCGGCTCGATCGTCCGATGCTCGTAGTGCGGACGGCCCGGAGAGGACAGCTCGGGAATCGCCTTGCGGTGCGATGCTCTGAGCCATCCTTGCGCGATGGGAACAGCCGGGTCGGTGGCGCCACGGAAGAGCACCTCTTTGCCTTGCGGATCGTAGGCGCGCACGGTGACGAACAGGTCCACGTCCTGGGCGTCCGTCTTGACCCACAACACCGCACTTAATGGCCCTGTGAACTCCGTCTCCGTGCGGAAAGGCTCACTGACGAACTCAACGCCCGCGCCAGGCGCCTCGTAACTCGACGCTGCCTCCTGCGGCCTGGGCGACTCCGACAGGCCTTTGCTGCTTGCGTCCAGATACATCGCGGTCCACTCGGTTCGTGCCAGCGGCCACTCGTGTTCGTAACGGGTCACGAATTTCTCGCCTGGATGGCGCACTTCCAGGATGAGCGGCGGCTGCTCTTCCCAGCCGTTCTTCTTACCTTTCAGGAATCGGTCGAAGAATCGCTTCTGCAGCTCAACGTACTGCGGCAGATAGAAGGACTCCCAGTGGGTGCCTCCGTGCATCTGCAGCCATTTTTGCCGGGATCCGGTGCCCATGAACCCGTAGATGTTGCCGCGCAGATGCAAGCCCATTCCGCCCCAGTTCCCGGCGGACAGCACGGGGACTTCGATCTGAGACAACTTGGACGTGCGGGCTTCGTACCAATCGTCGACGAGTGGGTGCTGCCGAAATTGGTCGATGATGTCGACACGGTTGGCCGCCAACTCATCGGGCGTCAGCGCGCTACCCGTCATCATCTTGCCTGTGTCGCGATCAATGTAGTTGCTTTGACCGTTGCCGTTCTGTACCGACAGTATCTGCTTGGGAAACCAGATCTGAAGGAAATGGTTGCCGAAGATGCCGCCATGGTGGCTGACGTCGCGGTAGAAGTCAGAGGCGCCCTCCCAGGGACAGATCGCGGCCAGATGGGGTGGTCGCGTCGCGGCCACCTGCCATTGGTTCATCGCGTAGTAGGAGATGCCCAGTAGGCCCACTTTCCCGTTGGACCAGCTTTGAGTGCCGGCCCATTCGATGCAGTCGTGGTAGTCATCTACTTCCTGCGGCGACCACACCTGCAGCTTGCCAGGCGACTCGCCGGCACCACGGCTGTCGACCACGACGATCGAGTAGCCCAAGGGGATCCAACGCTCCGGATCCGCAACTTCCCAGCGCAGATAGCGGCCCGTCGAGCCATTCGTGTCGATGCCGGGATAGAGGCGTTTGAGCTCGTCCCATTGGGGCTTGAATGCGTCCTCAAAGTGCGCGTCTTTCCCGTATGGACCGTGGGTCATGAGAACCGGCACGGGCGCGCTGCCTTCGGGGCGGAACACGTTTGCCCTGAGAACGGCGCCATCGCGCACCTTGATCTCAACGTTCTTCTCGAAGATCACAGTCGTCTCCTTTCGCCAAGCTGCGTGAGGTATATCCCGCCGCCCTCTCAAGGAGATAAAGCCATGCAGGATGGAGGTCGCAGTATAGCCACTTCCAAACATCTGTTTGAAACTGATGGAGATCCAACCGTCGCGAGTAGTCCTGCAAACATGCAGGTGGAGGTGCCGAGGCTAGTGCGCCGATGCAGGGCGATGCGGCGCGCGGATGCCGCAGACGACAAATTCGACCAGCGCGTCGCGCATGCCGTTGAGGTCGGCTCCATCCGCTTCGCCCTCAGACAGACGCAGCAGTCGGTTGGAGCCGCGACGGTCGCTCACCGAGAGCACAACGGTACTGACGAGCAGCATGTAACGCCAATACATCTGGCTCAAGGGCACCGATGGAACTGCCTCGTGCAGCGCAGCCACGAACTGCTTGGCCATCGGATCGAAGTGCTTCTTGATCACCTGTTCCGTCATCGGGGAGGGCGAAAGGCGGTGCTTCACGATCAACTGGGCCAGCAGTTGCCCCTCGGTCGCGGCGTTTTCGTCCACATAGGGCTCTATGAAAACCCGGACGATTTCAGTCACGTTGGGCTTTCTGCGCTTGGCCTTCGCACGGGCCAGGATCTCTTCGAGCTTGCAGGTTCGGGTCTTGTTGATGCGAGCAGAGAGCTCGTTGAACACGGCTTCCGCTACCGCCTCCATGCCGCCGAAGTGGTAGTGAATGGCCGCTATGTTCACGCCGGCATGGCTGGTGAGGGCTCGCACGGGAACGCCATCGATCCCGTACTCGGCAAAGAGCACCAGGGCTGCGTCGATGATCTTCTGCTGGGTTGCGCCTTCGCTCGGGGTATTGCGCCGTGATGCCATGGTTGAAATGGAGTTGCGTAGAGGATTCTGCCAGACGCGGGTGCGTACAGTTCGTTGTCTATAAAATGCAAACACTAGTTTGAAACACTAGTTGCAATTCGATGGGGCGCGCACTACGATGTCGGCTGGCGGGGCTTGGCATCACGGCCCGGCCAACGTCCTCACCTGCCGATTCATGACACAACTCGACTAGACAAAGTCCTTACACACCATGAAAGCACTCAGCCTGATTACGCGCCGCTCGATGTTGGCACTCGGCGCCGTCCCTTTCCTCGCCAACGCGTCCACGTGGCCTGACAAGCCGATCAAGCTCGTCGTGGCAGCCACTGCAGGAACGCAACCCGATATCTTTGCGCGTATCTATGCCGACCAGCTCGCTACGTCGCTCAAGGTGCCGGTAGTCGTGGACAACCGCAGCGGCGCGGCCGGCAATATCGGTGCCGACGCTGCAGCCAAGTCGGCTCCAGATGGCTACACGTTCCTCTACGCGATCGCGAACGTGACGACGATGAACCAGTTCCTGTACACCACTATGTCGTTCGATCCTCGAAAGGATCTCGTGCCGGTGGCTGAGGCCGTCAACACCACGACGATGCTTTTGTCGAGCAATACCGTGGGCGTCAACACGGTCGCCGAGGCGATCGATCTTGCACGCACGCGCAAAGGGGAGTTGGTGTACGGCTCCTACGGCGTGGGGGGCTATCCTCATCTCGTGTTTGTTCAGCTTTTGCAGAAAGCTGGCGTCGAGATGCTGCACGTGCCTTATCGCACTGGGGCCATGAACGACCTGATCACGGGGCGGATTCAGTTTCTGCTCGAGCCCACAGCGACGGCCATCCCGCAGATCCGGGCCGGCAAGGTGAAGGCCCTGGCCCACTCGGGATCGCGTCGTCACTCTGAATTCCCAAATCTGCCGACGATCACCGAGACCGTTCCCGGCGTCGTTCTCGAAGGCTGGCACGGCTTCTACGCACCGGCGGGCACGCCAGCTGCGATCGTGGAAAGAGTGAGTGCCGAGATCAATCGGATCAATGAACTGCCTGAGGTCAAAGAACGCCTCGTTGGCCGATCGGGTACGCCGGTCGCCAGCAACCCCAGGCAGATGGCCGCTCGGATCGAGAAAGAGTCCAAGGATTGGGAAGCGCTGATCCGCGCCAACAACATCAAAGTGGAATGAGCCGCAACGATGCTGCTGGACTTCACGCACGATCCAACGGCCCGGTCATGGGTCGCTAGCGCCAACGCCCCGACGGCACACTTTCCACTGCAGAACCTGCCATGGGGCGTTGCCGATGGCAGGATCGTCGTTGCCATTGGGGCACAGGTTCTGGACGTGCGAGGTGCGTTGGAAGCGCGGTTGCTGCCGTCGCTAGGCGGTCAGATTCAGCAGGCGCTGCGCTCGGCGCGTCTGAACGAGCTTCTGACGCTGGGTCGCGAACCTTTACGGCTGCTGCGGCACGGATTTCTTTACCGGCTTCAACCACGCCCACAACTGCGGCACTCTTTTTCGACGTGATCAGCCCGTGTCACCCAACTTTCGAAGCCTTCCGATTGCCTATCATGGCCGCGCCTCTTCGATCATGGTGAGTGGCACTTCCGTGACCCGACCGCACGGACAGTTTCGCGATCCGGGCGACGCGCAGACCGTCCGGTTCGGCCCTTCGCAGCGCCTGGATTTCGAGTTGGAACTCGGTGCGATCATTGGGCAGGGGAACGCGCTGGGCACGCCCGTTCCTGTTGATCAAGCCGAACAGCACATTGCTGGGCTTTGCCTGCTCAACGACTGGTCCGCACGCGATATCCAGGCTTGGGAAGCGCAGCCACTGGGCCCGTTTCAGGGCAAGAACTTCATGAGTTCCATCTCCCCGTGGATCGTGACGCTGGACGCCTTAGAGCCTTACCGGGTGCCCGCGATGCCGCGGCGGGCGGGCGATCCCCCATTGCAGAAGTACCTGGCCGGGCGCACGCCGTCGGGCCCAACCACATTCGCGATGCACACCGAGGTGCGCGTCTGCAGTGCGGACATGCGACGAAGAGGCGTTAGCCCGACCGTGTTGTCGCAAGCGCTTTTCTCGCGCGACGGTGATTGGACGTTCTCTCAGATGGTGGCGCACCACACCATCAATGGGTGCAACCTGTCATCCGGTGACCTGCTCGGCAGCGGGACCCTCTCGGGCCCCCAACGGGGTGAGGAAGGTTGCCTGCTCGAGCTGACTCGAGGCGGTGCAGAGCCCGTGCACCTGGGGGCCGACGAGTCCCGTGCTTTCCTGGAGGACGGCGACCAGGTCCAGCTCTCCGCCTGGTGCGCCCGGGAGGGCTATCCCCTTGTCGGTCTGGGCGTTTGCGTCGGCGAAGTTCAACAAGCAATCAAATTGGAATGGTGAGTACATGAAGAAGACATTCATTGACATCTCAATGCCGTTGGAAAACGGCGTGCGCAGCGACCCCGACATTGCGCGGCCGAAGATTGACTACCTGGGGCATACGGAGTCGATCCCGAGGCTGCAAACCTTCTTTCCCGACCTCAAACCGGAGGACCTACCAGATGCCGCTGGGTGGGCTGTGGAGAAGGTGCAGTTGACCACGCACAACGGCACCCATTTGGATGCGCCGTACCATTTCCACCCGACGATGAACCATGCGCTGGGCGAGCCGCAGCGCGCGTGGACCATCGACGAAGTGCCACTCGAATGGTGTTTTGCGCCGGGCGTCAAACTGGATTTCCGACACCTTCCCGATGGGCATGTGGTGACGAAGCAAGAGGTGCATGATGAGCTCGCCCGCATCGAGCATCAGATTGCGCCGGGCGACATTGTTGTGGTCAATACACGAGCGGGCTCGCGTTATGGCCATGACGATTACGTCGAGGCAGGCTGTGGCATGGGCCGCGAGGCCACCTTGTACCTGCTTGAGCAAGGCGTGCGCTTGACCGGGACTGACGCGTGGAGCTGGGATGCTCCCTTCGTGTACACGCAGCGCAAGGTGCAGGAGACGAAGGACACCTCGCTCATTTGGGAGGGACACAAGGCGGGCAGAGACATTGGCTACTGCCATCTCGAGAAGCTGCACAACCTCGAAGCCTTGCCTGCGCACGGATTCACCATCTGCTGCTTTCCCGTGAAGATCAAGGCGGCTTCCGCAGGCTGGACGCGGGCAGTTGCCATCTTCGAGTAACGTTTGCCGGCTTCGTACCACGCCCCATCGGCATCATCGTTCCAGCACGCCTGCTTCGGCGTCGACGTGCTTCATCGCTCGGCAAAGGTACTCGCACAACTGCCGTCGAAGTTCTTCGGCGTGCGACGCATCCGCTTGTCCGCTGGACAGAGCCAGCATGCGGTTCTTGGGACCGATATCCGTCATGGCCAGCATGACGGTGCCCGTGAGCAAGGTGTAACGCCATAGCCAGTCGACCCGGCTGACCCGTGTGTCCGTGAGGCACAGCGCATCGATGAATTCCATGGCGAACGGGTCGAGGTGCTGCTCGAAAACCCTTTGCGTCATCTCGCTCGGATGCAACCTGTGCTGCAGGATGAACCGCGCCAGCAGTGCGCCATGGAAACCGGGCTCGAAGTAGGGCCGGATGAAGCAGTCCAGCAGGTCTTCGAGGCGCAGCGAGCGCTTCTCTCGCTTGGCCGCCTCAGCGCGATTCGACAGGTCTTCCAGCCGCAGCACGGTGGCGCGCTGCGCGAGCCTCATGAAGATTTCTTCGGCCAGGGCCTCCTTGGAACGGAAGTAGTAGTTGACCAAAGCGACGTTCACGCCCGCCTCTGCAGTGATGTCGCGAGTCGATGTCTTGTCCACCCATTGCCGCGCGAAAAGTATCTCTGCGGCAACAAGGATGCGCTCACGCGTGTCGCCCGCGCCTTGTACCGCGGAGGGTGCTTTTGAAGTCTTCATGGCTTTATATTAAATGTTTGTTTGAAACAGCTGATTAGGGTTTGCACCGAGGACGTCTGTGCGCACTCTCGCTACATTAAACGCATGTTTAATACGTGTGATTGGAGTGCCGTATGAAGATCGATTGGGATACCGAGATCGTCGCCAGCGACGGGGCGGTCCTGCGGGCCGACATTTTTCGTCCTGACGGCGAAGGCCCGTTCCCTGTATTGATGTCATGCGGTCCCTACGCCAAGGGTTTGCACTTCAGCGAAGGCTTTCCGATGCAATGGAAAGGCCTGACATCTGACTACCCCGAGGTCTTGCGTGGCAGCACAGGCCGCTACGCCAACTGGGAGACGGTCGACCCCGAGCGGTGGGTGCCTTTTGGCTATGTCTGCATTCGCGTGGATTCACGCGGTGCCGGTCGTTCGCCTGGGTTCATCGACTGCTGGTCGTCTCGCGAGATCGAGGACTTCGCCGAATGCATCGAATGGGCTGGCACGCAACCCTGGAGCAACGGGAAGATCGGTCTGGCGGGTGTCTCGTACTACGCCAGCACCCAGTGGCAGGTGGCAGCCAGGCGCCCCAGGCATCTGGCGGCCATCTGCCCGTTCGAGGGTTACACCGACATGTACCGCGATGCATGCCGGCACGGCGGAATCCTGAACACCTTCCTGATGAACTGGTACCCGAACCAGATCGCCAACGTCCAGAACGGCCTCGGCTCGCGCGCCCGCATCAATCCCAACACCGGCGTCTCGATCGCTGGGCCTGACGAACTGAGCGACGATGAGTTGCGCGCCAACCGCAGGGACATCCCGGGCAAATTGCTGTCAGAGGAACTCGTCACCGATAGCTACTACCAGGAACGCACGCCGGATCTGTCGGCGATCGAGGTGCCGGTGCTTTCTTGTGGGAACTGGGGCGGCCACGGTGTGCACCTGCGCGGCAACGTCCAGGGCTGGCTGGGGGCAGGCTCCAAACAGAAGTGGATGGAGCTCCACGGCCGCGAGCACTGGACCGAGTTCTACACGGACTACGGCGTCGCTCTCCAGAAGCGCTTCTTCGATCACTTCCTGAAAGGCGAAGACAACGGCTGGGACAAGCAGCCTCCGATCAGCATGCTGGTGCGGCACGTCGACTGCTTCGTTCAACGCGCGGAGCAAGAGTGGCCCTTGGCAAGGACGTTGTGGACGCGGAGCTATCTGGACGCAGCCTCGTTACAGCTCACGAGCAAGCCTTCCAGCATAGAAGCTCAGGCACGATTCGACGGCTTGGACGGGAAGGCCAGCTTCAGCACTGCGCCGTTCGAGCAAGAGACAGAGGTGACGGGTCCGCTGGCTGCCACCCTCCACGTATCGACCACCGCCAGGGATGCCGACCTCTTCCTGACCGTCCGCGCGTACGACACCGCCGGCAAGGAGCATCTCATCATCGCGGCATCCGAGTTGAATGCACCAATGGCCCAAGGGTGGCTGCGCGCCTCCCACCGCAAGCTGGATCCCGTGAAGTCGAAACCCTGGCAGCCCGTGCTCGCGCATGACGAGCTCCAGTTTCTCGAACCCGGGGAAATCTACGAACTGCAGGTGGAGATCTGGCCGATGTCGTTCGTGTTCCCCAAGGGCTGGCGACTGGTGCTGACCGTTGGCAGCACGGATTACCAGCACGACCTCCCTGGACCGTGGCCAGAAATCTACGGAAAGCCCATGCGGGGCTCGTCCGTTCTGCTGCACGACCATCCTGAGGACCGCACGCCTGAGCGCTTCGGTGGCGAGATCACGATCCACACCGGCGGCGCACATCCATCGTTTCTGCTGCTGCCCGTCGTACCCGCAAAACCGTAGAGGAATTCCCATGACCATCCCACGCCGCAAGATCATCGTCCAAGCCGCCGCCACCTGCGCGGTGGCAACCCTGCAACCCTGGAAGGCCGCATCTGCTCAACAGACCTGGCCATCGAAGACCATCAAGTTCGTGAACATGGCGCCTCCGGGTACGGCGCCCGATGTCTACAACCGGATCTACGCGGAGAGGTTGTCCAAGGCCATGAACATCCCGGTGATCATCGAGAACCGTCCCGGCGTGGCGGGAAACATTGCATCGGAACTCGTGGCCAAGGCGCCGGCAGACGGCTACACGCTCCTGTACACCGTGTCGAGCTCCTTCACGGTCAACCCCTGGATCTACACCAAGCTGACCTTCGATCCCGAGAAGGAGTTTCGGCCGGTTTCGCCGCTGCTGTCGCAGGGCGCCTTCATCGTCGCCAACAACGACATGCCTTTCAAGACGGTGAAGGAGCTCGTTGACTACGCCACCGCCCACCCGGGCAAACTGTCCTACGGCACCAACGGCGTGGGAAGCTTCCTTCACCTGATCATGGAGTTGTTCAGCCAGAGCGCGCAGATGCAGCTGCTGCACGTGCCGTACAAGGGGCCCCCGATCATCGACGTGGTGTCGGGCCACATCCCCCTGTGCGTGGAACCCGCTGCTTCGGCTATCCCCATGATCAATTCGGGGAAGGTGCGCGCGATTGCCTACAGCGGTGGCCGCAGACACGCGCAGTTCCCCAACGTGCCGACCATTGCGGAAACCTATCCAGCGGTTGCCGTTGCCGGTTGGCACGGCATCTGGGCACCGGCAGGCGTGCCCACGGAGGTGGTCGAGAAGCTCAACGCAGAGATCACCCGCATCACGCAGACGCCCGACGTGCAGAAGCTCATTGCCGAGATGGGCAGCGAGCCCATGAGCACCAGCGTGGATGCCATGGCCAACCTGGTGCGCACGGAGAAGCGCACATGGGGCGACTTGGTGAAAGCCAAAAAGATTACCGTGGATTGATCTCAAAGGACGCCATGCCTCGCAGCTTCATTGACCTCTCCATCTACCTGGAGAACGACGTTCTGAGTGATCCGCCTGCGTTCGCGCCGCACATCGACTACGTCACGCACAAGGACTCGCCCGAGCAGATCGCCGCCTTCTTCCCCGGTCTTCAGGAGGGCGATCTGCCTGATGGTGAAGGCTGGGCGGCAGAAACCGTCCGGCTGTCGACGCACAACGGCACACATCTGGACGCGCCGTACCACTTCCACAGCACGATGAACAAGGCGCTGGGCCAGGCGGAGCGCTCCACGACCATCGATGAAGTCCCGCTGGAATGGTGCTTCCAGCCGGGAGTCAAGCTGGACTTCCGGCATCTGCCGGATGGCCACGTGGTCACCGCCAGGGAAGTCGAAGAAGAGCTCGCGCGCATCCACCACACGCTGCAGCCACTGGATATCGTCGTCGTCAACACGCGCGCCGGGACCCGATACGGCGAGGCGGACTACGTCTCATCGGGCTGTGGCATCGGATATGAGGCCACGATGTACTTGCTGGAGCGCGGCGTGCGACTGACAGGAACAGACGCCTGGAGTTGGGACGCACCCTTTGTGCACACGGCCAAGAAATACGAGGCCACGAAAGATGCTTCGCTGATCTGGGAGGGGCACAAGGCGGGACGGGACATTGGGTATTGCCACCTTGAGAAACTGCACAACCTCGAGGCGCTCCCCCCGGACGGCTTCTTCATCAGCTGCTTTCCGCACAAGATACGCGGCGCTTCTGCGGGGTGGACGCGGGCCGTGGCCATCTTCGACGACGCCTTGATGAGCACCAACTGATCACGCCCATGCTCGACTTCACCCATGATCCGGCGGCCCGAAGCTGGGTCGCCGCCGCACAGGCACCCGACTGCGACTTCAAGCTGCAAAACCTGCCATTCGGCATCATCGTTCGCGAAGGCAGCGACAAGCATCCCCGCGGCGGGGTTGCCATTGGTGATCAGGTGGTGGACCTGGCCCATCTGGCGGCCAGCGGTCTGCTGGTGGGGCCGGCCAAGGCCGCCTGCTGCGCAGCCGCAGACGCCACGCTCAACACCTTCATGGCGATGGGGCGGGAAGGTTGGCAACCGCTCAGGCACGCTTTGTTCAAGCTTCTGTCCTCGACCGTGGATGCAGCGACACAGGAGAAGGTGCGCGCCTGCATGCTGCCTTTGAGCGAAGCCACCATGAAGATGCCGGTGGAGGTCCGCAACTACACGGACTTCTACACCTCCAAGCACCACGCGGTGAACGTCGGCCGCGTGATCCGTCCCGAGAATCCGCTGACGCCCAACTTCCAGTGGTTGCCGATCGCCTATCACGGACGCGCGTCCAGCGTGGTGCTGAGCGGAACGGGGTTTCGCCGGCCCAACGGCCAGTCACGGACAGCCGACAACCTCCCCCCTGCGTTTGGCCCCTGTCGACGGCTCGATTTCGAGCTGGAAATGGGCTTCTTCGTCGGACCGGAAACCATGCTCGGGGAGCCCTTGTCGGTCTCGCAGGCACGCGACCGCATCTTCGGCATGTGTCTGCTGAACGACTGGTCGGCACGGGATCATCAGTTCTGGGAAATGGATCCGCTCGGGCCGTTCCTGGGGAAGAACTTCTGCACCAGTATTTCTCCCTGGATCGTGACGATGGAGGCGCTGGAGCCGTACCGCGTCGCCTTCGATCGCCCCGCGACCGACCCGCAGCCCTTGCCTTATCTGGATGACGCCACCGATCGCACCAGTGGAAGCCTCGATGTGCATCTCGAAGTGTCGGTGCAGTCGCGGCGGCATCGCGCGCAGCATCTTCCGGGCGACCGCATCACCGCCACGAGCTTCCGCCATCAGTACTGGACCGTCGCTCAGATGCTTGCACAGCACACCATCGGCGGCTGCAACCTGCAGAGCGGCGACCTCATGGGCACCGGCACCATCTCCGGCCCCACGCCGTCCGAAGCGGGCGCACTGGTCGAACTGAGCGTGGGTGGCACGCGCCCCGTGTCGCTTCCTGGAACCGGTGAAACACGGACGTTTCTCGAAGATGGCGACAGTGTGTCGATCAAGGGTTGGTGCGAAAAGCCTGGCTTCGCACGCATCGGCTTCGGTGAATGCCGGGGCGAGGTCTTGCCAGCCGTCGACTTGTCAATGGCGTGAGAAATGTCCATGAAATCGATCTTCGACAACGACCTGCCCAAAACGCCCGCCAACCACACACCGCTGACGCCCATCGTTTTTCTCGAACGTTCGGCAGAGGTGTATCCGCAGCATCTCGCCGTTGTTCATGGGGACCTGCGGCAAACGTGGGCGCAAACCTACGATCGATGCAAGCGCCTTGCAAGCGCACTGCGAAAACGGGGCGTCGGGCGCAATGACACCGTGGCGGTCATGCTGCCGAACACGCCTGCCATGGTCGAGGCGCACTTCTTTGTGCCAATGGCAGGCGCCGTGCTCAACACGCTCAATACGCGACTGGATGCGGAAACGATTGCCTTCATGCTGGATCATGGCGAGGCGAAGGTCGTCATCGTCGATCCCGAATTCGCTGCGGTGATGAACGAAGCGATCCGACTTCGCAAGAGCGTGAAGCCGCTGCTTGTGATCGATGCGGAAGACGCACTGTTTGCAGGACCGGGCAAGCGCATCGGCGATCTGACCTATGAGGACCTGGTTGCAGAAGGCGATCCGGCTGATACTTGGCAACTTCCCGAGGATGAATGGGACGCCATTGCGCTCAACTACACGAGCGGGACCACGGGAAACCCCAAGGGGGTGGTCTATCACCACCGTGGTGCCGCCGCGAACGCGATCTCCAACATTCTGGAATGGGACATGCCCAAGCATCCGGTCTATCTCTGGACGCTGCCCATGTTTCATTGCAACGGCTGGTGCTTTCCCTGGACGCTTGCAGCGCGCGCGGGCGTCAATATCTGCATGCGCCGGGTCGACGCCCGGGCGATCATCGAGGCCATCACGCGCCACGGCGTCACCCACTACTGCGGCGCCCCCGTGGTCCACAACCTGTTGGTGAATGCCTCCACAGAGCTGAAGGGCGATCTGCCCCGTGGCGTCAAGGCCATGGTGGCCGGTGCAGCGCCCCCGGCTTCGATGATCGAGGGCATGGAGCGTCTTGGCTTTGATCTGACCCATGTCTATGGGTTGACCGAGGTGTACGGTCCGGCGACGGTTTGCGCGAAGCACGACCGCTGGGACGATGTCGACATCGGCGAACGGGCTCAACTGAACGGTCGGCAAGGCATCCGCTATCACTTGCAGCAGGCGGCAACGGTGATCGATCCGCTCACCATGAGTCCGGTGCCTGCGGATGGCCAGACCATCGGTGAGGTCATGTTCCGCGGAAACATCACGATGAAGGGGTATCTGAAGAATCCCGCGGCCACGCAAGAGGCGTTTTCGGGCGGCTGGTTTCACACCGGTGATCTCGCAGTTCAGTATCCGGATGGCTACATCAGGATCAAGGACAGGAGCAAGGACGTCATCATCTCCGGGGGAGAAAACATCTCGTCCATCGAGGTGGAAGACGTTCTCTATCGGCATCCGGACGTCCTGGCGGCTGCCGTCGTTGCCATGCCGGACAAGAAGTGGGGAGAGACGCCGTGCGCGTTCGTGGAAGTCAAGGCGGGTGCTCGATCCACGCCGTCCGACATCGTTGAGCATTGCCGGAAGCACCTTGCGGCGTTCAAGGTGCCGCGCACCGTCATCTTCGGTGAATTGCCCAAGACATCGACCGGCAAGATTCAGAAATTCGAGCTGCGTGCCAAGGCGGGCTCGGTCAAGGCGATAACGGCTTCGGAGTCGGAGACATGACGATATCGCTGCCATTTCATGCCCTTGAGCCTTCGCTGTTCGAGCGCGCTCAATCTCTGCTCCATGAAGACTGGCTTGATAAAGACGCCGATCTGGCGCCTGTGCTGCCCGTGGTGCTGGCGCGTGGGGTCGGGAAGGACTGGCACAAGGCCGGTACCTTCCGCCACCACCTCGTGGGTGTGGCACGCTCGCTCGCCCAATGGCAGCAGCCGCGCGAGGTGCGTCTTCTGGGGCTGCTGCACAGCGTGTACGGCAACGCATTCGTCGACCTGGTCAAGTTCGACGCCGGCAGCGAGCGCGGCCGGCTGCGCGAACTGGTGGGCGACGCCGCCGAGCACCTGGTGTACCTGTTCTGCACCGCCAGCCGCGCGCAGTTCACGCAGCGCGTACTGGCCGGCGAGATCGATGCAGACGGCAGTGTGACGGTCGATCGCATCGGCCAGGCGCAAGGCACCGTGCGCCTGGGCGCTGACGAAGTGGCGGCCTTTCTCGTCGTCACCATGGCCGACTTCATGGAGCAGTGGTTCAGCTGGCAGGACGACATCTTCTCGGGCTTTCCGCAGGTGGCGCACCGGCAGCAGGGCGTGCACTGGATGGCATCGCTGTGGCCCGGACCCATGCGGCCGAGCGCGCGCATGGTGCATCAGATCTCGCGTCTGGGCGAGGCACTGCAACACCCCGCGCTGCGCGACCTGTTGCCGCTGCCACCGGTGTTCGCCGGCTGCACACAAGGGTTGTCGGCCGCCGACGAAGCCGCGGCCACATCGCTTTACTGGTCGGTGATCCAGCAGGACCAGCCACTGGTGCAAGCCGACGCCGCCACGGCCGTGCTGGAGCAGGCCGTGCGCCACAACCCCTGGGTGGGTGAACCGCAGATGGTGCTGGCCCAGCTGTACCTGTCGGCCGGCCGGCGCGATGAAGCGCGTGTGGCCGCCGAAAGCGCGCTGCAGCTCTTCAGCCAGTGGGGCAACGCCTGGGACAAGCGCGTGCAATGGGAAGCCTGGGTGGCCTGGACGCGCATCCTGCTGCAGTCGGCCACCCACGACACCTGGCCCGAGCGTCTGGACAAGCTGAACAACCTGGCGCTGCGGGGTTAGCCCATGTCCGGTCGAGCGGCAACCAAACATCTCACCATCATCACCGGCGCTTCCAGGGGCCTGGGTCTGGCGATGGCCATGCGCCTGCTTGCCCCCGACCATGCCTTGCTGTGCATCTCGCGCGGCACCAGCAGCGCCCTGGCCACAGAGGCCGGTCTGCGCGACGCGCCGCTGCGGCAGCTGTCTCTCGATCTGTCCGATGCCCGGGCCGCTGCCACGCAGATGCGCCGCTGGCTCGAGGCGCAGGAGCTGGAGGCACTGTCCACCGCGACGCTGATCAACAACGCCGGCACCGTGGGGCGGCCGGGACCGCTGGAGCAAGCCGAACCCGATGACCTGGCGCACAGTCTGCGCGTCGGCCTGGAAGCGCCGCTCGTCCTGACGGCGGCGTTCCTCCACGCGACGAAGCATTGGCGGGTGCTGCGCAAGGTTCTCAACATCTCCTCTGGCCTCGGCAGGCACGCGATCGCAGGCCAGGGGTCGTACTGCGCGGCCAAGGCCGGCATGGACCACTTCTCCCGAGCGGCGGCCGCCGAAGAAGCCGCAACGCCTCATGGCGCAAGGATCGTTTCGCTGGCCCCCGGTGTGATCGACACGGACATGCAGTCGGTGCTGCGGCAGACGGACGCCGCGCTGCTGCCGGACAGATCGCATTACGAGAGGCTCAAGACGGACGGGCGACTCGATACCCCGGACCGCGCGGCGGAAAAGGTGCTCAGCTTCCTCTTCAGAGCGGACTTCGGCGATGCCGTGGTCACCCATCTGTAAGCGGATTTTCAACTCTCGAAAGATTCGACATGCGCATCAACGCACCCGGCCGCACCATCCCCGGTGCCATTCATGACCGTATCGCGGTCAACGGCACGCACCTTCACTGTGTGTCGCTCGGATCCAGCGGTTCACCGATCCTGCTGGTCCACGGTTTCCCCGAGACCTGGTGGGCCTTCCAGAAGGTGATGCCGCTGCTGGCTGAGCACCACCGCGTCCACGCGGTCGATCTGCGTGGCTTCGGCGATTCGGACCTGGCGGACGGCGGGTTTGACAGCACGGTCGCCGCCGAGGACCTCCATCAACTTATCGCAGCACTCGGCGAAGGGCCGGTGCACCTCGTCGCGCAGGACATCAGCGGCACGACCGCCTTTCGTCTGGCCGCCACGCACCCGGACGCCATCGCGAGTTTCACCGCCATCGAGTTGGGTCTGCCCGGATTCGGCCTCGAAGCGTTTGCCGATGTGACCCACGGAGGTGCCTGGTACTTTGGCGTCATGGCCGCGCCGGGCATTCCTGACATGCTGCTGGCCGGACGGGAGGCCGCGTTCGTGGGGAGTTACATGTTCCCTTCGATGTGCGCGGTGAAGGACGCGGTCGATCAAGCCGATGTCGCCGAGTTCGTGCGCACGTACGCGCGGGCTGGTGGGTGGAACGGCGCCACCGGTCTCTACGCCTCGGTACTCAAGGACGGTGAAAGGATCGTTGCGCTTGCGCAGTCCGGTTCGATCCGTGCTCCAGTGCTGGCGATCGGCGCCAGTGGCGGGTCTTTCACCGAGCACACGATGAAGCGCGCCGCACCCGGCACAAACGTTCGCTCAGTCCAAATCGAAGATGTCGGCCACTACGCTGCGATGGAAGCCCCCGAACGGGTGGCGAGCGCTATTCACGACTTCGTCGAGGACGTGGACAAGGGCCGCTCGGTGCCCGCAACCGCTGCCTGACGGCTTGCGGCCCGCTCCAGGAAGCGGCAAGGTCCAAGTCCGTTGATGGGCCTTATCGAACCCCCTGTACCCTTGGAACCTTTGACCATCGTTTCGAATTTGCTACGAATTTGATGGCGCGATGATGACAATCCACAAGGCCTGCCAGGCCATGTGTTGTGTCTCACAGCACACCCGCTTGTCGCACCCCGATGTCACGGAGTCTTCGCAGCATCCCGATGAAATAGGCATCACTTCCTGC
>VFQQ010003091.1_pt1 | contig 16896 bp, 24 predicted proteins | sample 3512341 | NCBI WGS metagenome assembly VFQQ01 (sample SAMN10412373, study PRJNA504923) | tailings metagenome | isolation source: Relicate 2 Philex TSF1 revegetated site | place: Philippines: Tuba, Benguet | collected 2017-08-29 | reverse complement strand
GCAGCTGCTCCAAATCCATGGCCGCCTGCTCCGCCGCCCCGCCGCCTGGCGCCAGCTTGGCTTCCGCCGCAGCTGCCCGCGCTGCACCGCCCGGCAGTGGCGGCCCCGGCGCTTCCGCTAGGCTGGGCACCCCCAGCAGGGCTGCCACGTAGTCCGCCTGGGCATCGTCCAGTGACAGGCTACCCGTCTGCAAGGCTGCTTCAATGCTGCCGCCCAGTCCCAGGCGCAGCGCAAGGGCTTGTGCTAGGTCCCAGCTGCCTGTGCCGCCTGCGGCAGCACCGCTCGCCTCCTCTTCTTGATGCCCCAGCAGCATCAAAGCATGCAGCAGCGCTTCACCACGAGCCACAGCCGAGCCACCCGCCCCGCCTGAACTGCTGCTGCCCGCCGCCGATGCACCAGTACTGGGTGCCGGCGGCGCAACATAGCAGTACAGCAGCAGTTTCTGCGCCAGCCTCTCTGCCGCCAACTGAACGTGGCTGGCCTGGCGCAGCAGGGGTGCCAAGGTGTCGCCGCCAGCGCGTGCCGCCTTGAGCACAGCAGGCAGCAGCGTGTCGTGCACAGCACCCAGGCCTTCTATCAGCTCGGGGCCCTGCTGTAGCAGCAGGCCTGCAGCTGGAGGGTGCGCTTGGACCAGGCTGGCCAATGTGAGGCAGGTATCTCGCAGGTATGACACTCCGTCTGCAGAAGGACTAGGGACAACGACGAGCGTTAGGATGCTGCTACGGCTCCCAATTTGTGCAAGAGGCGAGACCTGCAGCTGCCGTTGCTAGATGGCTGCAAGGGCATCTGCCCAACACAATGCTTTGGACCAACGACACTTGGCCTGCATGGCGGCGTGCCAGCAACGGGCCCACCAGGCAGCGGCAGCAACAACACCGGAGGCCCCGGCAGCACACACAGCACAGTATATGGGCAACTCACCCTGCAGGCTCTGCGCCATTGCCGTGTCACGGGCCGCCTTGCCGGCCGCGCTCAAGCACGCCTCCGCTACCTGCCCCAAGTTCTGGGCTATGAGCGGCCCGGCTGCCGCAAGCGCCGCACTCAAGCGGGGCAGCAGCTCCAAGGCCCCTGCCACCAACTGCTGCAGCTGGTGCCCAACCAAACTTGCACTGCTGCCGCTGCCGTTCGCACCGCGAGCTGCCTCCCCACTGCTGCTGGCTTCAGCGGCGGCTACTGCGCCGTACAGTGCGCATACGTCCAGTAGCCTGGGCAGGTCTAGGAGGCGGCCCAGCAGCGCCGCACGGTCTGCCTTGCCGGGAGCTCCTCGCTCCTCTCCGCACACCCTGCAGCATTTGGGTGGCGATGGTGAAGTTGTGGAATGTAGGAAGGGAGCGATACACAACCGCTGCAAGGGAGTGAGAACGGCATGCGCACTGCATATTGCTCCTGTTGCCGGGCGCGTCCTGTAGTGAACTCCATACCAGCATTAACGCCAGCTGCCAAGGCGAACACAGCAGGGGCAAGCGGCAGCCGGGTGGTGTGGTGACTCACAGGCGGTGCAGCAACGGCAGCATGCGCTGCCAGATGGCCAGCGCGGCGGCTGGCTGCTGCTGGAACCCTGGGTCGTGCGGCCGCCTGCAGTGAGGCAGCAGGGGTGGCAGCTTTGGTTGGTCGGGGGCACAAAACAAGCCACCTCAAACCAGCGTGAGCAGCGTCAGCCCGTGACCACGACGCACCGGGACACCCAACCGCAGCGCCTCACTTTGCGTATTGCAGGTACGATGCGATGAGGAGCAGCAGTGAGGGGTCATCCCGTGCGACGGCCCACAGGCTGACAGCATCGCTTGCAAGCAGCCCCTCCAAGTCCTCGGCAATCAGATCGAGCGTCTCTCCGCCGTCCCCAGTGTCCCAGTCCGGCAGCAGCGGCAGGAAGCGCTGCATGGTGGCCAAGGCTACTCGTGTGCCTGCCAAAGGGTCAGGGGTGCCTGCGGTTGGGTCAGAGCACAGCAACAGCAGGTTGGGGTGTTGGGCAGCGGGCCTCGGTGCAGCGAGACTGCGGCAGGCGGCGGCGGCGCAATATGGCGGTGGCGGCGGCTGCGGCGGTGGCGGCGGACAGTGCAGCAACTCGGCAGTGGCGCACGCCGACCACATAGACTGCCCATGAAGAGCACTTTCAGTCCAGCAACAAGCTCTCGAAAGCAGCGAGGCGGGCGCACAGCAGCACATTGTTGGCCAAGGGGCTTTGCTGGGGCTTGCGCGCATTTCACGCCGATCGATTGACTCACTGGTTCACGATGCAGGGGTGGCCGCCGCCTTTTGGCCACTGCTGCCCCACTGCTGCCTGCCCAACCTCACTGGCTGCACTGTTGCGCAATCGTGCAAGTGATCTCTAACTTAGAGCACGGCAGTGAAAGGTTGTCCAGCGATTGGCCACCTCGCCTAGGCTGGCCCAGCACGCCGCCTCGCCGCCTTGCCGCCCACCCGCGTACGTTGCTCCTGTTCCCCACCAGGAGGCGCCAGGTGCTCCACTGTGCACTTGACACTCACCTAACAGCATCGTGCACACCATGCTAGATGGCAAGCCATGCGCTGCATAACAGGTGCGGTGCGCACGCGTCATGCGCCCCTGCCAATTCCACCAACCTTCCCAAGGGCCGAGGGTCAAGCCGTTGTCAGCGACAGCCTTCCATCCACTGGTCTTTCAATCCAGTGCTGGAGCATGCATGGTCCAGTAAAGCTCACAAATCTAAGTCTTTTGCGTTGGGTGCCTCGGGGCCATCAACAGGAGACAGTTTGGCCCGCATCCGACCTGACAGATTGAGGCAGCCACGGGCACACACGAGCAGGCTGTGCAGCAGCTGCATCGTGGGACGCACGACAAGGTGCTGGGAGCCGTGGGCGCCACTCCTTCCCCAGAAGCATGAGGAGGGCAGCAGGGAATGCAGCGGGGCACGCCATGAGTGCTGCTGCCGGACAGGCGCAGCAGCAAGCCGCGAGGCGCCGCCGCCAGGCGGGCGCCGCCCACATCCTTCAAACTGTGCACGGCCTCAGGCCTGCGACATCACCTCTGTTCAGTGCCGATCGGGTCCAGCACCCAACCAAGCCTCCGGCATCACCCAGTGGCCGCGTCGAGTTTGAGTTTGCGCCCAGCCGAGGCCCGGCGCGCCGATCGCGGTGCCGCGATGTTCAAGGCCATCACAAAGGGCAAAGTTCCTGCCGCCGATGGCAAGGGCACCCTGACGGCGCTCTGGGGCAAGGCCCAGCCGAAGGCCGAGGCTGGGGGCGGCACGCCCGCCCCGCCAGCTAGCGATCCCCAGGCGGATGCCGCGGCAGAGGGCACCCCCGCAGCCGCTGCCAAGGCCGGCGGCGGCGGACCAGCGGCGCCCGCAACAGGCGGCGACGTGGCCATCGGCGCAGCGCCCGAGCCTTCGCCCGAGCCTGCGCTTGCTGCTGCACAGGCAGCTGCGGCAGCCGAAGCAGCAGCGGCAGAGCAGCAGCAGGGCAAGGCGGCAGAGCCGGCGGCCGCTGCCAAGCCGGGCGGCAAGGTGCGCCAGTGAGGAGGCGCCTTGCAGCCGCGCTGCCTCCTTTCGACTGTTGTGGGGCGGCCGTGCATTGCTGTGTTGCTGCCTGCAGTCAGAGCGTAGCCTGCGTATGTGGCCTGCCTGTGGTTTCCCATGCCGTGCTTGCGGTGCCGTCCGCTCGCCGCGCAGCGTCGCTCATTTCCGCTTGTTCCTTTGCAATCCATGCAGGCCAGCGGCGGCGCGAGCGACAAGAAGCGGAAGCGCTCTGCAGCCGAGGCCTTTAGCGAGGGCCAGCTGACCAAGCTGCAGGTGCGGCCCGCTTGGGCTGGCCCTGGTTGCATCACAAGGATTTGGCCACCCGTTGGGCCGACAGGGCCATTGCCCTCGCACCAGTTGAGGCCTGGTGGAGGCAGGCCCATGTTGGCTGCGCCCACGGCGGGCACCTCTGATGCCACAGCACAGCAGCGCTGCTCCTGCCCGCCCTGCCGCAGGCGGCCTTTGCTGAGAATGAGTACCCCAATACGGCCGCCAAGGCAGCACTTGCAGAGGAGCTGGGGCTGGAGGCAGCGCAGGTGGGCCCAACTGTGTCTACATGCCGTGTGCTGCAAGTCTTGATTGCAACGCAGAGCTGTCGAGTGGACCTGTTGGGTTGCCTGTTGCAAGGTGGCAGCTCATTGCATGGTGGCAAACGGTTGCACAACCAGCAGGACACTCTGGTGATGCGGCTCACCAGTGTGTTCCCTTGTCTGCCCCCGCTGCTCGCACCCCTGTCGGTGCTGCCATGCCTGTACATGGGCATGCTCCCTTCAAGGTGCCGCACCCGTCACTCTCACGCTGCATGGTGTGCATGCCGCAGGTCAACAAGTGGTTTGAGAAGCAGCGCAAGCTGAAGCGGGAGGAGACTGGGGAGGCCCCCAAGCGCGGCCGCCCGTCCGGAAAAGCCTCTGGCAGTGCCAAGGCTGCGCCCGCCGCAGCGAGCGGCGATGCTGCTGCTGCAGCAGTGGCGGCTGAGGGCCCTGAGGCGGCTGCAGCAGCGGCAGCGGAGCCTGCACAGCAGGATGATGCAATGGAGGTTGATGGCGTGGCGCCGGCTGCTGAGCCAGTGCAGCAGGAGCAGCAGCAGGAGCAGCAGGCGGCGGCTGAGGAGGTGCAGCCAATGGCAACTGATGAGGCAGCAGCCGGGGCCCCAGCAGCCACTCCGACACCCGCAGCAGCAGCTGCCCCTGCGGCCACGCCTGCGCAGCAGCCCTCTGCTGCACCTGCTGCTGCACCAGCGACCACAGGTGCCACCTCAGCCGCAACTGGCGCCTCGCCGGCTGCCGGCACGTCTGTCGGCAAGGGCGCAGAGGGCGGCAAGCCTGGCAAGACGCCTGCCAGCGCAGCACCGGCTCGCATCGTATCTGCTGAGGAGAAGGCACAGCTGATGGCTGCGCTGGAGGCAGAAGCAGCGGAGCTGCGCCAGCAGGGCCTGGCCCCTGCCCTGCAGCCCCTGCCGGACGCAGCAGCCGCTTCTGGCGGGGCAGCACCCGAGCGGCAGCCCTTCAGCGATGCGCGGCTGGCGGCGGCGGTGGCGGGCCAGCGCGCGTCCCTCAGCCAGCTGACCGCGGCGCTGCTGCCGCTGTTCAAAGCGCCGGAGGGGGATGCGCCACTTGAGGAGGCTGTGCTGCGCAGGTAAGTGTGCTGATGGGGAGTTGGGCTTTTGTATTTGGCAAGGTACCGCAGGCCAAAGGGCGTGTGCAGGACATGAGCAAAGGCGGGCATTGGCTTAAGCATTTTTCCGCTGTGCGCTTGCGCAGCCACATTGCGTAGTTCCCACCCTCCCCTTGCCCCAACACTTGCTGTGCAGCCGCATCATCGACCTGGCGGCCCGCAAGAGCTTTGGACCAAAGGACGGTGAGCGGCTTGCTGTGTGTGTGTGTATGTGTGTATGGCGGGGACAAATCACAGCATCGAAGGGACAAATCACAGCATCGGATGAGAAGCAGCCATGCCAAAGAGAGCAGTGGGCGGCAGTCCTGGAGCGGCCTTCTGGCCCAGCCCTGCCGTTTCCAGCTCAAGCAGCAGCTAGCGTTTTCCCTACCATGGCCCCACATACACACACAATCAGCATCCTGCCTGTTCTTTTCTTCCAGGCGGCGCTGCACTGGTGGACGCTCTGGAGGACGCCAGCGCCGACCACCTGTGGCAGTGGGAGCTGCGGGACCAAAAGGTACGGCCCCTGTGTGCCGCCCTGCTGCTGCGCTGCATCGTGCTGAGATGTGCTGTGCTGCTGTGCAGTGGGGCTGCCGTCGCCCCGCCACCGCCTGCAGCTGCTCCATGTTGCTTGCTGTCTTTTCGTGAGCGGTCTGCTAAGTTTTGCCGACCTGCACACCAGTTCTCAACACTGCCTTGCACCTCAATGCTCCTGCACAATCGTTTCTGGCCTTTCAGGTGCTGCCCAAGGATCTGCGGCCAGCGGCAGCAGCCGCCAAGAAGCGTGCGGCGCGGGTGGCGGAGCGGCTGTCCGCTGTGGCCGCTGCGCTGCGCCTGCTGGGCGGGCACAGCGGCGGCAAAGCGCCCGCCAAGCTGGCAAAGGCGCTGGCTGCCCTGGACAAGGCCAAGGTGATTCATTGGTTGTCGGCGCTGTATTTGTTCCTGGTTTGCTCGTTGGCTAGCATCGGCTCATGTTTTCTCTGCCGCTCGACCGAGTTGTGCAGCGGGACTGCCGCAGCACAGCCGCCACCCAGTACCCTTGCTCACCTGCCCTGCCCCACCCGCACTGTGCCCCATGCAGACGCTGGCTCAGATTGATGAGGAGGCTGCAGCTGAGCGGGAGGCAGCGGCGGCCAAAGAGGCCGCTAAGAAGGCTGCGGCGGGCGGCAAGGCGGGGCTGTCTGCAGAGGAGAAGGCTCGGCTCAAGGTGGGAGGGGCACTGTGCTTGGCACCTTGGTGCAGGGTGCTGGTTGGCAGCTGCACACAGCCCCCAGCAGCCGCCAAAACAGGGGACTTGCCTGCCTCTTACTTTGCCCGTATGCCCTGGCGTCGGCCCCTTTGGTTGGACCCGCTGTCTGTTGTTGTGCACATTCAACTTACCTGCTGCCTGCCCCCAGGCCTGCAAGGCTAAACCCCCCCTGCTCCCTGCCCACCGACTGCGCGCAGGCGGAGAAGGAGGCCGCAAAAGAGGCAGAGAAAGCGGCCAAAGAGGCAGAGAAGGCAGCCGCAGTGGCAGCCAAGGAGGCGGCCAAAGAGGCGGAGCGTGCGGCAAAGGAGGAGGAGAAGGCGGCAAAGGCGGCGGAGCGGGAGCGGCTGAAGGTGGGGCCAGGAACCGGAGGGAGGGTCTGGACCGGTTGTTTGCTCTGCCTGTTGCCGTGCTGGTGTGCTTGCAGTGGGGCTGTTCTGCTTACATGTCAGCTGGCGTGCTTGCGCCTGACTGGCTGTGGTTTGCCGAGTGCTACTGCCATGTTGCCACGCTGCAGCTGGATCAAAGGTTGCAATCGTGCAATCCTGCCTGCAGGCTGAGAAGGAAGCTGAGAAGGAGAAGGCAAAGGTGAGGGGGCAGCACAGCACTGCACAGCACGGTTGGCACAGCATGGCATGCTGTAGCATGGCAGCAGCACACGTGGCGCAGCTGCAAGCGCGCACCCACCATGCCGCTACTGCTTAGTACACAGCCATGGTGGTGGTTGCCATGTTCGTGGCCGTCTGGTCGTCCATCCCTGCCGCCTGATGTGTCCTGCGCAATGCTTCTGCCGCAGGCTGAGAAGGAGGCTGAGAAGGAGCGCAAGCACCGCGAGGCCGAGGTGAGGGCTGCTGACATGTCAGGCTGCATGTGCGAAGTGATGCACATGCGCGACGCGGCTGCCGCGCTTCAAGAAGACAGCTTACCTTGCGCCCTCCCACACTGCTTGCTCGCTTGCTTGTCTGCAACACAGGAGGCCAAGGCCTTGAAGAAGGCTGGGTTCAAGGACGGCGAGGCACTGAAGAAGAGCTCCGCCAAGTTTGTGTCCTTCTTCCAGGTGAGCTGTGATTCGCCTGCTAATTAAACCTGCACTGCCCTTCTTCCAGGTAAGCTGTGACTCGCCTGTTCACCAAAAACTGCACTGCCCTTCTTCCAGGCCAGAGGGGTTATTGTGTCTCAAAGTGTGTTGAGACTGAATCACGTCCACTACCATGGCAGGCTCCAGCGGGCAGCAGGTGCTTGCAGCACCGTTGCAATGTGCATCCGGCTTGCTGGCGACGAGCCTCACCGGGCCCACTGCCCAACCCCAACTTGCAGGCCAAGGCGGGCAGCGCACCAGGTTCCGCTGCCAAGCCTGGCGCCTCCCAGCCCACCCTCTCTCGCGCCGCCAGCCAGCAGCCCAGCCAGGGCGGCACAGCCAGCCAGCAGCCGGCAGCCAGCGGGGCGGGGGGTGCGACAGCCACTGGCAAGCGGGAGAAGGGCTATGCTGAGCTGCACCCTAAGGACAGCACAAACGTGGTCAGGTGCGTAGCTGGGCGTGGTTGGTGAGTCGGTTTGGTGGTTAGGTGTGATGGCCAGTCCCGGTGGTGTGTGTGGCGTTGTTGATGGCAGCTGCGGCAGTGCAGCCGACTCGCTGGATGCCATTTTAGTTGGGGGTCGCCTGCCAGCACTGAACACAGCCCGGTTTGGCTGGCACACGGTGCAGTGCTGCGCGTGCTGCAGCCCTCGACAACGCGGCAACCCGTGCAAACCTGTGCGAAGCAGTGCCATCTCTCGCTCTCGTGTCCATTTCCGCATGTCCCTCTCGCCTGCCCGCCCTGTTGCAGCCAGCCCACGCAGCCGTGCCGCGCAGCAGAGATGGACGCCGCGGCTGCTGGCCCGGCCACCTCATTCGAGCAGGCACAGGCTGACTGGCAAGCACTGTTGGCTGGTATGAAGGCGCGGCGGCAGTCGGCGCCGGTAAGCACTGTGGATGGCTATAGCAGCATTCCCTGGGTGATGTCAAATCAGTCCTTATTGCGATGGCTTTGGCGCTTCATCCTGCTGCTATTTTGCGTCGTTTGCTTCAACACAGCATCTTCACATGCACTGCACCCGCCTGTGCAGCCGCGCTTTCTTGGCCTGCCCCCCAGCTTTGCACCCAATGCTCTCTGCTCACCTCCCCATGCGCACCGCAACTGCCTGTGCAGCCGCGCCTGCTGGGCCTGCCCCCCAGCTGGGCGCGCAAGAGCGGGGCTGAGGAGCGGGAGGCAGCTCGCCTGCAGACGCTACTGGTGGGTTGTAGTTGCGCTTCTGTCTGCCTACGTAACTGTGGCTGCAGTGCAGTAGTCCGCTACGTGCTGCTGCTGCTGCTGCTGCTGCTGCTGCTGCTCCAAACCTCTTGCTGCCTGCAATCAATGGTACGCCGGCCACCCTTGCAATCATTGCTGCGGCTGCAGGAAAGCGGGCTGACGACCGCCAACATCCGCACCTGGAATCATCCAGCCTGCTGTCATCTCTGTTGTAACGGCATTCCTTTGCCCTGTCCTTTGTGACTGCTGCAGAACAGCGGGCTGACGATAGCCGACATCCGCACCTGGCGCCGCAAATTTGTGTGGTGCCCAGCCGACTCGCAACGCCCGCCCTTCTACGGCTCCTGCAAGCCCAGGTGGGCGCCAATGGCTGATTACAAGCTAGGGTTTGCTGCTTAGTTCTCAGCAGATCAGCAGCGCTCGCCCTTCTACGGCTCCTGCAAGCCCAGGTGGGCGCGAGTTGTCGGCAGTGTGTTTCTGCCCTCTAAAGCAATATTACCTCCCACCCTCCAGTCTTTGCTTACCAATCCTCTGTCCCATCCCACCCGCCACTGTGCAGCCCGACCGTGGGCCCGCGCCGCCCCTTTGCCAAAGACGAGGCGCTGGACTACGAGGTCATGTCGGACCAGGACTGGGAGGAGGAGCCGGAGGGTGCGTGATCATTGTCTGCGGATGTCGAGCTGGCCCAATTGCTTTGCCTTCTGCACGCTCCTCCCTGCCTGGCGGCGATCGTGAGGAGGAGGAGGCGATGCACATACAACTCGCCCCTCTTGCTTCCAAGCTGCATGCATCCTATTGAAACTGCCTGCCGCAGGCTCGTCCCTGTCTGGGGACGATCGGGAGGAGGAGAGCGAGGCGCCTGGCGCCGAGGAGGAGTTGGCAGACAGCTTCATGGTGTCAGATGGCTACCTCTCTGGTGAGCTGTGTGTTTCCTTGGAGATTGTGGAAGCTTCGGGACGAGAGGAGGATGTAGAATAGCCTGATGGCGTCGAACGGCTACCTGTCTGTGCAGTAGCCGCGGCAACTGACGCAGCCGTCATGGGCTCAATGGTTTTGCCTGTGCAGAGGACGAGGGCGTGCAGCTGGAGGGGCTGGCTGAGGACGGCGCAGACATGATGGACGTGGATGTGACAGGTAAGGCTAACTAGCTTTACTCAATGCTGTGGTCATGGCAGTGGTGATGCATTGTAAGGCAGGCTGAGGGCGTCTGCACCCAGTGCCAGGCAGCCAGCACACACCACGTGTTTGCTAGGCCGGCTGGGCACAGGCGCTGGTTGTCTGCTTCATGCGCCACCCTGCTCCCAACTCCGTCTGCCGCAGGACCCGTGGGCGCCGCAGGCGGCGAGGACAGGCAGCGGCTGCAGCGGCTGCGCATGCAGCTGGAGGTTCAGGTGGGCTGCCGGTCCGCTGTCTGAGGCACTATGACTGGTGTGCTGCTGCGGTGATGAGGTGGGCTGGCTGGGCTTTCGACACTGCGCTGGTGCCTGCCCAGCCGCACTGCTCGTCAAATGCAATGTTCTGTGACAGAGCTTGCATGCCTCAAACCCATCCAAAGTTTCCCATTGTAGCCCTGATAAATCCGCATGGACTGGCACCCCCTTCGATGCCTCACGACCTGTCCCGCAACCGCTCTGCATCCCCGCAGATGAAGCGGGCAGTCAACGGCGGCAAGCCGCTCATCATCTCCCGCCTGCCGGCAGCCAGCGAGCCGGCAGCAGGCTCTTGCATCCGAGTGAGTGTTGGGGAGGAGGGAGTGTTGGTGTCTCCTGCACTTCCGTTGTGCTTCCTCTCATGCATTATGCCGGTGTAGCCAGCTTCGACCTGCTTGCTTCCCTTTGAGCTTACTGCCGCTCTTCAATGCAGTTGCATATGCCTACCTGCCATGCCTCAACCCTTGCCCCGTCCAACTCTACATCCCTGCTTGATAGGGCGACCCTGCGCTGCTGCAAGCGCTGGCAATCGAGGTGCTGCTGCCGGGCGTGCGGGTGGGCCTTCCAGAGGACCTAGCAGCTGAGGCGCCCGGCGCAGCGGCGGCGGGCGCACCCGCCACCGGCGGCAGGCAGACGTCGCCGGCAGGCAAGCGGCTCTTGTGTGGATTGGCTGGGGAAGAAGCGGCGCTTTATTTGGGCAGCCAGATCTGCATTTGCCGGGCCTCTACTAGACAGCTCGCTAGTGCACCCGCCAACCGCATGCAAGTTGCCTGCCACCTCTCAGCTGCTCCATGTACCAACGTGCCGTGCCTTCATCCCACCTGTGCAGTGGCGGGTGGTGCGGCGGGCGGCACGGCGGGGCGGCCGTCTGCGGGGCGGCCTCGGGAGCGACCAGACGATCTGCTGCCGGCACTGATGCGCTACGTGCAGGGAGGACCGCGCAAGAAGAAGAATGAGGTGGGTCAGCACACAGCATTTGAGTTGTACGGGATTGTACCGGGCAGCGCTCAGGATTGTTGACACCTGCTCTGGGCTGTGCACGGTGCAGTGGGTGGCTGCGCAGTGGCCGAAAGGAGCATGCCATGGTGCAAACGCGTGCAAACTCTCGCCTTCCTTCCCTGTGTTGCACAAATAGTGGGCGAGTTCATCGCTGCCCATGCTGTTGCACTGAACGCTCTGATGCCGACATTGACACCTCACCCTTCTCTGGCTCTGCCCCCTGCACAGATTGTGGATGAGTTCATTGCCGCCCACCTGGGCCGCAAGGTGCCCAAGGCCTGGGTGCAGGCCGCTCTGAAGGAGCATGCTGAACACCTGGGCGCCAGCAAGGGCTGGGCACTCAAGCCCTCCGGCCTTGCTCTGCTGGAGGCCGCTGCGCCAGCGGCAGCAGCAGAGGGCGGGGCAGCCGCTGCGGTGGAGGCGGCAGCCGCAGCGGCAGGACCCACCCCGGGCGCCGTGGCGGCGGCGGCGGCAGGGGGCGCAGCGGCGGCGGCAGTTGGTGGGGTGGAGCCCACCCCTGCGGCTGCCAAGCAGGCTTCTGGAGCGGCCGGCATTGAGCGCTTCTTCAAAAAGGTGCAAGCTGCGGCTGCATGGAGCTGTTGTGTCCGTGTCGCAATGGCCCGCTGCTGACGTGCTGTGCCTGTGCCTTGTCTGCTGAACCCACTGCCTCGCCTGCATGCCGCGCGTTGGGCATGCCCCAAGCATGAGTTCAAGTGCCTGCCCCTGATGCACTTCGCCGCCACACTCCCTCGCCACAGGACGGCCCCATGGCCACCCCGGCGGTGCCCTCCGCCCTGCGCCCCAACGCCCCGCCCTCGGAGCTCAAAGTGCCGGGCCGGCTGGTGACAACCACGGCAGCCGGCGCTGAGGAGGCAGCAGGCACTGGGGCGGCGGCTCGCAGCAGCACCTCCCCCGGCCCGCTGACCGTGCCTGACAGTGTGAGCGGCACAGCCGACCCCTTTTGGCGCGAGTTGCTGCGACACATTGAGGGGGCAGATGCTGCCAGCCAAGACGCGGTGGCAGGGCCGGCGGCAAGCAGCAGCGAGGGCCAGCAGCAGCAGCGCTTTGCAGCCGTGTTCCAGCCTGCGGTGCTGGCACATTTGGTGGCTGGCATGCCCGCCGGTGTGCTGACTGCGCTGGTGGCGGGAGTGGCGGCGGCGGGCACACCACCCGCCACACGGGCCGCCTACCTGCGCTGCCTGGAAGCAGCGGTGCATACGCTGGCGGCAGCAGAGGCAGAGGCAGCAGGAGACAACAGCCTGTCGGCGTCGCAGCAGGTGTGGCAACCGCGCGGAGCACCGCCCGCCGCCTCCCTGGCTGAGCTGGCTCGTGAGCCGCATCTGCTGCCCGGCCTGCAGGCCTGTGCTGACGCTGCTGGCATGGGCGTGGCCGAGGCGGCTGCTGCGGCGGCGGCAGCTGGTGTGGCACGGGCCCTGCTGGCCAGTGATCCTGCAAGGATGGCGGTGCAGGCGGCAGCAGCCAGCGGCAGTGACGCTGAGGGCGGCGGCAGTGGGCTGGTGCAGCAGCTTGAGGCGCTTGCTGCAGCACAGCAGGCTTGAGCACTTGACAGTCAACCGACAGTCGTACACGCATGCAACATCATGTGCATTTCCAACCAGACTGCTGTGACATGTGACAATTTGACTCAATCAGTCGAGGGGCGCAGCGGGAGTAAAATGGGCCCTGAGGCGCCACTCCTGCACAGCAGCCACAGACGCTGTGCATGCTATCCAAATCACCTCCCATCTGGGGACGCCCCGCTTCTGCCCACAACAGTGGCAGCTGCCACTTGTACTGCTGCCTCCACCCCTCTCGTCCACGGGCCCAGAAAACGAACGAACGAACGAAATTTCGCCATCGCTGCACCCATCGTAAGTGCAAGACAACGAGCGAGAGAGAAAGGCAGAGCAGCGCGGCGTCTGCAGCAACCGAACCACCCACATGCGCGCGCTGTTCTTGAGCGGCAGCGCATGACGCCCTACAGCATTCTGTTGGCGACCCGTCCACCGTCACCTCACTCGGCACTTGAAGCCCATCATGTCACCAACCCACCGCTTGCACCTGCCTAACCCTCCTCCCCACGCAGGACTCGCTTGTGGCCTGCTACCCCCGGTTAGAAGACAACGGCATCCACCTTCCAGCGGCACGAGCTGGATGTGTTCATTTGAGGGAGCAGACAGGGTGACCTGCTCAACCTAGCCATTCTTGTGGACGAAGTGGTTCCGAGGGATGGCCTGATGGTGGGCGGGTGGGTGGGTGCTGCGCTGTGGCATGCTGCGGTGTGGGCGCACGGGTGCGGTGCTGTGCTGTGCTGTGCTGTGCTGTGCTGTGCTGTGCTGTGCTGCAATGCATTTTCATGTCCAGGTGCCACCCTGTGTCACTGGCACCTACACAAGCAGGCTTGCTCTGGACAAACCTCACGCTCGCTGCCCCCCAACCCGCAGGCCATCCTGGTGATCACCTGAGGCCGCCATGCTGCGCATGCTGTGCGTGGCAGAGCACAGCATGGCAGAGACAAAGGGCCTGCTGCGCAGCGGCTTTGCGAAGGAGTGGCAGCGGCTGGCGGAAGCAGAGGCGGTCCCCATGTGGGAGCGGTTTCAACTCCCGACTTGAAGTTGTGGCGCACCTGGGGCTGTGCTGCAGCGCCTGTCCCGCAAGAAAGCAGGGCGCAGCAGGCTGTGCGGGGGCAGTGCAGGTGTCACCCTCAGTTTGATGCTGGTGTGGCAGTGACATTGATCAGCTGAGGCCCGGCTACCCACGCGCCGTACAGCCGTTTTGCACACAGCATCCTGTCCCAAATTCTGTCCCAAACCCTGCCCCAAACTCAAGGCAGCTGCTTTGCTGCCCGACGCTAGCTTTTGTGAATCCTTGCTTCTACGCGTTATCAGATGACCTAGCCCGGTTTGAGCTGTTGGGGATTGCACTCTCGACCTTGGCCGCCTGCTGTGCTGTCGCAACCTGCTGCATGCTAAGCAGTATTGCAGCCACTGCCAACCCGCAGAGCCTTGCGCTCATAGCTCTGCTCAGCAGACTACATGACGAGGAAAATGTTACACGGGCACATGGTTGGGGAGCTCAGGAGCGGGAGGAGCAGGCAGCAGAGAACAGAGCCAGCCGGAACGAGGCAGGCCTGCGGCAGGCCTCAGTGTGGCAGGAGCAGCCAAGGGCGTGCTGAGCGGGGCCCTGGTCAGGGGGCTGGCACGGTCGGCAGGCGTCCGGGCCGCCGAGCGCGCGCCAATGCGAGCCGGGCCTGCAGTAGGGTGTGCTGCACCGTACCCTTGCTGGCAGCCACGAGCTGCTGGGAGCGCAGCAGGCCAAGCCCCTGCAGCTCTGCAGCCAGTGCTTCCGCCAGTTCCTCGCACTTCTCCAGCTGCTCAATGTCCTGGGTGCGCTGCGCCAGGCCGGCTGCCAGCTGCCGGGAAGCCGCAGCAGTCACCACGGCTGGGCAGACTGAGGCAACTGCGACGACGAGGGACAGCACTCGCGTGGCGGTGCTGTCTGTGCTGAAAAAGGTAGCTAGGGCGCCGCATATGCCGCAAAGCGCCACAGACAGTGGGATCCAAAACGACTGGCAGTATGCTGCCACGCCGCTGCAGGCCAGCAGGAGCTGCTGACTGCTTTCTATGCGCCCCACCACCACGCTGCATGTGTCCAGCCAGTCCACCACCAACTCCAGCTGGTCCATCAGCTTCTTGGCCTGCTGCTCTGCACCAGGCAGGGGACAAGCAGGCACACAGTGGCAGCACCGATATAGGCAAAGGCACAGCTCCCACAATCAACCACTGTTCCTCGGCATCGCACAAGCGCAACTGCCGAAGCATGACATGAGCTTGCAAGGCGCATACGATTTGAGGCATGTGACAGTGGCCTGAAAAATGCCTCACCTGCCAGGTCTGCAAAGGCCACTCCATCTTGAGGTTCGGTGAGGGCAGCTCCTGCGCACGACAGGTGGCAGAGTGCCAGGCCTGTGAGTGTAGGTTATGCAACTTGCAATGATGAGCATTCATCGTGACGTCCTGACTTGAGGAGCAGTGCGGCGTGCAAGCAATCGCCACCATGCCAGGCTCCAGCTCATCGAAACAGGCATGGCGAATGCATGGCTCGACGTACCCGCATAGCGTGCACCACAGTCAATTGCGGCATCCCAGCCCGCAGGGATCTTGGGGAGAAGGTTGTGCAGCCGTCCCTCCACCAGCTGAACTTGCGGGTTGGTGGACGCCAGCGGCTGCCCTCGCAGCTGCTGCAGTTGCAGCTGCAGTCCATTTTTTGTCTCCACGTTGGCACGCAGCTCGCTGAGCATCTCGAAGATGGATTCCATGCCTGCACAGCATTGACAGCAGCTGCAGGCGTGCAAACCCAATAGCGGCACAACAGGCTGAAGGCGCGGAGCGGGCACGCGCGTCCAGGGGGCAGCGCCTGCCGCCCACCAGCGCCTGCCGGCTGCCACATACGCTTTGCAGTCATACAACGGGCCGCCAAGCGTGCGTCCAATGCTGCCCCTTGGCTGCAGAAGGACCCTGCGCCCCACACCTGCGGTTGGCCCGACTGGTGGCGTGGAAGCCGCGGCAACCAGCAGCAACAACACGCCTGGGCGGCGGCACGAGTACATGTGCTGCAATGCGGAGGGGCAAGCGGCGAGTCTACGCCATTGCTGCTTCAATGGGCTGATGTACGTAAATGCTGACCGCCAGGCGCGTTGCTCGCAGCAGTTCTTCTTGCGACGCTGTGAGCGCTCTGAGTGCACCCTAGGCGGCCGCAGCTGTCCGCCGCTCACCCAGCCCGCCGCACAGCCCCCACCCCCCCCCGCTGCGACCTCAGCCGCTCGCCGGCAGCCGCAATACACAGCAGTAGCAGCAAGTTGCACGGCGGTGAGCGGCCGTTCCCGTGCGCCCGCCGCCGCCGCCGCCGCTCGCCACCGCCGCTCGCCGCCCGCAGCCGCTGGCTGGCCCCTGCCGCTGCAGCTGCAGCATGGGTCAGCAGCCCAGCAAGGCATGTTCAAGGCTAACGAGTGTTTGCGACGAACGGAAACGGATTGAGGGGCAGCTAGACAGCTTGAGCGAGCGTGCGGCAGCAGAGTCCGCCGCAGGCGTACCGGCGGCGACGGGCATCCACGCCGCGCGGTATCGTGCCGCTTTCAACTATTACATGCGATTGGTGGATGAAATCCTGGACATCGGACGCCATATAGGTGCGTGCTGCCGTGCCGAGTGGCAGTGCTGCTTATGAAAGGGGCATGCTATGTCCCAAGCAGCAGCACTGCGCTGGCTGCTTCTGCGTTTGAGTAATGCATGCATGCTGCTCCAGCACTGCCAGACTGTGCCGCTGGCCACCGCTGCCGGCACTTGCGACACCGGCCTGGCTACTGCTGCAGATGCCAAGGTCGAGGGCCGCCATGTGCCAATGCCAGACCCTACCCCTCCCCTCTGCCTGCCACCGCTGCCAGAGTCGGATGGTGAGCGCACAGATGGCAGGGTGCAGCGTGCAGCTTGCAGCAGTGCCTTGCAGCCCAGTGCCTAGCTCGGCTGGCTGGCTGTTTTTCCTTGCATGGGTGCTGTATTCAGATGTGGCGGTGGCTGCCTACTGAGCAAGGCTGGTTGCCTGCTCCTTTACCCAATTTTCAAATGCCCCATCCTGCCGTGCAGAGCACCCCACGCCAGCGCCGGCATCGGCTCCTGAGATGCAACCCGGCACACCTGCGGGCAGCGCCAGTTCAAGCAGGAGCCAGCGAGGAGACAGCAGCAGCAGGGAGGAGGGTGCGCCTGCCAACAGCGTGCAGC
>VFQQ010003090.1_pt1 | contig 16900 bp, 27 predicted proteins | sample 3512341 | NCBI WGS metagenome assembly VFQQ01 (sample SAMN10412373, study PRJNA504923) | tailings metagenome | isolation source: Relicate 2 Philex TSF1 revegetated site | place: Philippines: Tuba, Benguet | collected 2017-08-29 | reverse complement strand
AGGTCAAGGATCTGGTTTATGGCAACGTCACCAAGCCAGATAGCTATGTGCGGAAGGCTGCTGAGTTTGCTGGCTGGTATATACATGCTCTGAGTCTGCTCATACCTGATGCCCTGGGACAGGGCTAGCCTGCTGCCAGCCATGATGTGCCGCATGCAAGGATGAGTTGCGGCTGGCGCTGGCGCTACCTCCTGCCCTGCCGCTGGTGCTTTATGTGCGCCTGCTTGACTCCACGGCCTGGGCATGGCTCCCTTGCACTGCTGCCTGACTGGCCCCACCCTTCTATTGTCTTGTCTGCAGGGTGACACCTCCTCTTGCCAGGGCGGCCCCTCAGAGGATGGCCCCTGCTGCATCAACTACCCGATGCGCACTGGCATGCTCCCATACTTTCAGCCAAACCAAGTGCAGCGCTCGGACTTTGTGCCGGGCCAGGTCGTGAATTTCACCATGCTGCCCCAGTGGGCTGCGCCATATTCGCTGCCCAATGGGTCCCACCCAGTGCGTGCTGCTGAAATTCGGGACTGTGTGCGAGGCCCGCTGAATGCCATGCACGCAGCATGTGGCAGCGGTGGCTGGGGCCTTTTGGGCCAGCTGTCATGCAGCGTGCGGGTTTCCCGCGCAAGCAAGCCAGTTACAGGTGCCTCCGTTACCTGCTGCCATTGTTGTTGTGCAGGCGATTAAGCTGTCCCTGGATGACTTCCACCCGTACTTTGTCGGCAAGTCGGCGGCTCTGTGGGTCACCTATGAGGTGTTCAGGTGCGAAATGCACATATAAGCATGCCATGCAGGGCGCAACGTCGCACAATTCTGGCATGTGCTGGTGAAGGGTACACGCTCATTGATGCTCACATGGCGGGCGCCTTGAACCTTCAAGCTCACCTGCCTCCCTGCAGGTATGGTCCTTCCGCGGACCCATTCTATTACGGAGAAGGCGTCCTCTCCTACACCACTGCCTACTTTTACAATTACGATCGCAAGATGATTGTGCGCTACACCGAAGGAGGTGTCGGCAACACATGGAATGTGGCCATCCTGGCCAATGGCCAGAACTACACCTTTGTGAGCGATGCTGGCACGTTCACATGTCACCTGCAGCTTGTCGGCCGGCACCTCCCAAAAGTGCCAATGCTCTTTGGCTGTGCCAACCCTCAGCCTTGCTTTCTCCTCTCCTGCGTCCATCAATCCTTGATCGCAGCCCAACACCAAGATTGCCTTCAAGCACGCCGGCACCACAGCCGACGGCTACCTGGCCACTCTCCAGATGTGTGTGGGCGATGATTATTCCAGCTGCTGTGAGTCTCATCTGCCCATGCAATCGGTTGTTCGGGGCGGCTTCATGGCCTTGCTGGCAGCATATGGGCTTGAAGACGACTGCCTGCTGCCCTCTCCGCTTTCCAAGCTGTTGCTGCCCCCGCAGCTGCTGACGTTTGCGCTGGCCCACCCGGTACTGAACTGCTTGCCATCACTGTTGTGCCGCATCGCGCAGTTATGTGGCCAAGCTCGCCAGATGCGCTGCCAGACGTATTCACCATCTCCGCCCCGGCTGTGGGGCCAAACGCTTGCCTAGTAGCGTGCATGGCAGCAGAGTGCGGCAACCTGCCGGCCGAACCGTATGGCACCAACTCCCGCATTGCCATTGTCAACCCCAACTGCCCTGCCACACCGACGGACGCGCAAAAGTGGACTGCTCTGGGTAAGTAGTGCGCGGCACTACTTGTGCAGTGCGATCATATGCTGCGAGGTGCTTTGCTGGCTGGTTGCCAGGCTGGGTGCCAACTGGCCTTTGCCATTGATTAAAGGAAATAGGCTCTGCGGCTCGCATGTCAGCAGCCTGCGCCGCTGCCCTTTCCCTATTGCAACCGCCCGCCTAAGATCTCTCATGCACTGCCTTTTTATTGCACAGGCAACTACTATGACTCTTGGTAAGTGCCAAGCTCCCCACAATGCGGGGCTACTGAAGCGACCAGCGTGCAGTTGCATGCGAGCCTCCTCGGCCGCCTACCCATCTACCATGCTCCAGCCTGCCACACCAGCTGGTGACGCTTTGGCTTGCTTGCGCCCCACCGGTGCCGTTGCAATGCAGGGGCCTGAAGGACACTGACATTGCCAGCATTTTGGTCAACGTCCAGACCGGCTTGTGCCTTGAAACGTGAGGCGCTGGCTGCGCAGCTGGTTTGCCAAAGCTCAGCAGCCTGTCGGTGCTGCCTAACTCGCAATGCCGAACCTGGTTGAGCTTCCTCGCTATGCTGACTCCATGCAGGTTTGTGCTGTCAGCGAACTACAAGATCAGCGCCCTGGAGGGTGAGGGAACCCTTGCCTGCTGGGTGACTCTGAGTTCCTCCTTCCACGCTGTCCCTTCTGCCGTCCTGCTGGCTGCCGCTGGCCTCCTGACCTCGGCCCTGCCACCCCTGTGTACAGGCGAGCCGGGCTATGCTGTGCGAGTGCTGCTGCGGCCCTGCTGGCCGTTGGATGCTCCGGGGTGGAGGAGCCGCCCAGACGGTCATCCTCAGGCGTTCCACGTCCGCCCTACAACGAGCTACTTTGGGGCGGATGCCGTGACCTTGGATATCGACTACACTGACAAGTTCCCCAACTGGAAGCAGGTGACCATGCCGTGGACGATGCAATCACCACCATCCGCCTGCCCAACAACAGCGGCTGCAACTCGCCACTTTCTTGCATCAGGCACCGCCTCCCGCCACATCCAATCTCAGCCTCCGTTTCACCCCTGCCGCAGAACTGCCTCACCATCTGCGACACTGCCAGCGGCTTGAACTGCACTGTGAGAATGAGGGACGTTCTGTGCACTGAGTGTCGCTCTGCTGTTGCTGGGCTGTCGGCTTTGCTGCATAGCAGCGGCATATGCCGCTTAGAGCTTACCTTGGTATTATCACACGCGCACCCACTGCCTCCTCTGCTGTTGACATGTGTTGCAGGCTTCTTTCGGGGCGTATGGTCAGCCCTTGGCATCGTCGTTCTGCAACCAACGCGGCACAATTGACTGGCATGGCGGCGCCCAGGTTTGGAAGATTAAGGCAGCTGATGCCACAGGTGGGCCGCACATGCTGTGCTACATTGCTACAACCCTGTGCTACATTTCTACTGCTGCTTTACTCGGTTTACTTGCCCCTCGCTCAGCTCTCGCCTGTCACATGACACTTGCGCCAGAAACCCTGAGGTGCATAGTGCTTCCCCGGCCAGCATGAGCTCCAACCGCAGATTCGTCCCCTCCCGACCGCCTCTGTGCAGGCATCACACTGCCAGTGTGGCCTAAGGCGCCCCCTCCTGCTGCGCCTCGCCCACCTCTGCCGCCTTCGCCGCCTCGGTAGGATGGGTATAGCGGCGGGGTGGCAGGCCCTGCCTTTCACAAATCTATTCAATGCCTTAATGAATATGAAGCAACACCTCGAAACACGTGTGCCGCCGAATGAGCGCTGCCCGGCTCCTGGCTGCAGGTCGTCCCCGCCCCCGCCGCCACCTCAGGGCGGCCCTCTGACCTTTGCTGAGGGAAAGCTGGCCCTGCTGGCCTGCTCAGAGGGCAAGCAGATTGGCGCAATAACTAGCGCAGTGTGGAGCTGCGGCTCTGGGCAGGCTGATGTGTCCAGGTGAGCTGAGGAGGTGGGGCTCTGCATGGGTACTTTGTGCACCGCGTCTGAGTGCGAATTCACTTGCACCAATTGGTGCTGGGATGACTGGCTCATGAATGCGCACCTGCCAGCATGCTGGACTCTCAGCTCCCTAATAGCCACCTGTCCACGCCTTCCCTGCCGCCTGCTGCCACAGCACTGCGGCCGCCCTGTGCGTCGGCAAGGCCAGCTGTGTCGTGTCCGCCAGCTGGCAAGATTTGGGAGACCCTGCCGGATGCTCCGGCAAAGCCAAGACACTGACGGTGTCCTTCACGTGAGACGCCAATTGCAACAGTGACAGAGCTGCCTCGCCAAGTGTAGCCCTGTGGGCCACGCATGTGCTTGCCTCCTCAGCACTAAATGGTGCTCTGTTTGCACTCTGCAGGTGCGCTCCGGCCCCACCGGCTCCACCGGCTCCGCCTCTCTCGCCGCCGCCCGCGCTCCCTCCCAAGCCCCCATCTCCACCGCCTCGGCCTCCCAGCCCGCCTCCAAGGCCGCCTCCGAGCCCGCCGCCGCCATCCCCGCCACCGGTAAACTGCCACAGCGTGGGATGGACACTGTGGAGGGGGAAGGCGTCCATTGTTGTAAGCCCCTCACTGGCCTGATGCTTTCAACCCCCATCTTGCTCTGCAACCGCCTCCCCCTCCTCCAAAGCTGGACATCCCGCTCACGGGGCCGTACAGTTCAGGCATGAGCATTCTGGACGACAACACACCGGCCGCCGTCACCTGTCCTGCCGGCAAGGGCGTGATTGCACAGATCGTGTCCAGCGGCAGCTCAGCTTCCAGCGGCGTCCCAGTCTACGGGTGCAGCGCCTACTGGCGGCCAAAAGCATCGGTGGTCAGGTGCGTCTTAAGCAGGGCAAGCACTTGGAATTTGCTGCTGGCAGGCTGGCTTCAACCTGCTTGATGTCCACTGCCGCTGCCCCTGTGCCAGCCAGAGATTGACCAAACTACAGTTGCAGTTGTTTCAAGGTTTCCGCACACTTACACACCACAACACTCCTGCTCTGCAGCTTTCTGAACTCCCAGTGCCTGGGCAAGCCGTCGTGCAGCGTATCCCCCAAGAAAGCCAACTGGCCAGCTGACGCCAGCGACACGTGTGGCGCCAACGCCGTGGTGTTTTTCTATGACGTCATGTGAGATTCAGCGACGCTGCTTGCAAAACAACCCCTGGTCAGCAAGCAAGCAACTGGGAAAGCATTGATTTGTCAACTGGGCGCGTTGAGCGGATTAATTGAAGAGGGCTGCAATGGCATGGCCCTCGGTGCACCATTAATCCCACACCTCCCTGATGCGCATGCAGGTGTGGTTCTTACACTGCTCCATCATCCCCGCCGCCCCCAGCGACATCTCCCCCGCCGCCTTCCCCGTCCCCGCCTGCCTTGTCTCCCCCGCCGGTGCCGGCCTTGCCACCACCGCCATCCCCCTCCCCTCCCTTGCCGCCACCTCGTCCTCCCAGGCGTGTTGCTAGTCCAGCGCCAGGGGGGTCTTGCGCAGAGTGGCCAAAGTTACTGTTGGTTTTCTATTGCCAGCTTATGCCTAGGCTTACTAGCCATGGTGCAAGGGCGGCTGACAGGATCACTCCGAATCATACCCTTGCAGCCCGAGCCCCCCACAGCCCGCACTGTCCTCGCCGCCACCCTCGCCGCCCATGCAAGGCACCGGGTCCATGGCCAGTCCAATCATCATCCCGGCCCAGCTGCCATGGACGAGCAGCTCCCTGAACTTTGCCAACGGCTTCACGGGCGTGACTTACGATGTCACATCTCAAATGGTGCTGTCTTTTGACAAGGCCTACCAGTTCAAGTGGGCCGCACCGGGCGATGGAGTGGTCACCTTTTCGACCTGCGGCACCACAGAAGACACGGGTGAGAAGGGCTGAACACTGCGACAGATTCTCATGCCGGCCGAAAACCCACTGGTTGGATACTGTATCCAGGGCGTGTCTGAGGCTGGAGTGTATCACAAACACAACTGCCTGCCGCCTTGCTATCACCCAGCCTGGCGGCCCCTTTGAATGGCGTATCTGCTCACCCGCCCCTCTTGCAGGTGTTGATGTGTGGCGCAGCAATAAGACCGACGGCAGCCTGTCAGACAAGGCCGCCCTGCTTGCGACCGTCAATGATGGAGGGGCGAGCCTGTGCCCCTCCAACCCCACTGCGGCGGCTGGCACCTTTAACGCTCAGGCGGCCAAAACGTACTATCTGATAGGTGAGCAGGCACGCGCTGCAGAACTGCATCTAAACTCGGCAGGCTGGCACCTGCTTGCGGCCTGGCCCCTGCTACTGCTGGCTGTGGATAATGCTTTGTATGCTTGACGCACAGTCTTCACCATGCACCCGTTCTGCCCGCACCCCTACAGTTGGCGTGAAGTGGGGCGCAGCATCCACCAAATCATTCCAGCTGTCCCTGTCCGGCACTCTGTCCAGGTGAGGTTGGCGGTGTTGCTGGGTGGCTGATTGACATACCAGGGTTTCTGAATTGCCGTAAAACTGCCAGATACTATGCTGCTGTGTCACGCCAAGTTGCGATGGTCGTTGGATCCCCGCTGCATGCAGTGCCTCGCCTAGCCCTCCGCCACCAGTTGCGTCGCCCAGCCCTCCACCTGCCGCGTCGCCCAGCCCTCCACCTGCCGTGTCGCCCAGCCCTCCACCCCCGCCGCCGGCAGCCAAGCCGTCCCCGCCGCCGCCACCCGGCGTTCCGGCACAGGGCCTGTCGTACACGCTGCTGCGAGGCACTTGGCCGAACGACTTCCCTGCGCACCAAGGCGCCAGGGCTCTTGAAAAGGGCTACCTCACAGCGGCGCGGCTGGGGACGGGCTACGCGTGCCAGCCGCTGCTGCCGGTTGCCACCCCGCAGCCCAGCTGTCTCAGCACCAAGTACAAGACGCAGTTTGCGGTGCGGGCCAGCGGTAAGCTGCGTGTGACAGCTGCTGACGTCAAGACCGGCAAGGCGGTGCAGCTGCTGCTCACCGCCACAGGCTCAGCACGGGTGACGGTCAACGGCCAGGTCATCGCCACCCTGACCATTTCAGGTGCGCCGTCGAAAGCACGGTGGCTGCAGCACACCGTCAGCTGGACAGCGCCGCAAGTCGCGCTGTCTGTGGTCGGCACCCCGCTGCCTTGGGGCACATCCGCTTGCTCTCTCAGGGGATTGTGTTTTGGCCCAGCCTCGCTTACGCGACAGCTGCCCCTGCCTGCCCCCTGCCTGCCCCCACCTGCAGATGCGGCAACGGCCACCGTCAAGTCAGCCGTCATCCCGGGCGTCACCACTGCTGGCGACCATGCCATTGTAGTGGAATGGCGCCAGACTGGCAATGGCAACTCAAAGCTTGCTCTGCTGTGGAAGGTGGGCTTGCGCAGCCGGCAGGGGCTGGCTGCCCTGCAGTATGATATACCCACCCGCATGCTTCGAGCCGCCACTCAGTGCCGCGCTGCTGATCAGCACCGGCCTGCTGTCTGCTGCCTGCAGACGACTTCCTCTCTCCTGTTGAGCGCCCCACGCTTGGTGCCGGACCCCCTGCCCAGTCCTTAAGGAAATGGGACGTTGAAGTTGTTTCTCGGCACGTCCGTCCATGTGCACAACTCGCACGGGCCAGCCCACCAGCCGCCTGATCCGGCGCCGGCCGGCAGGCGCATGCGACGGACAGCAGACAGCTGAAGCTGCTGATGTTTCTCGTGCCATCCTGCCATTGCTGACATCTCCGCCTTGAAATGTACTTCTGCAATTCTTTCTCCCTTTTCTTTTTGTTTTCGAACAATCCCTTGCAAGGCCGCCCATCCAGCAGTGGTGCATGCACTGCAGCGTTGTGCTGCCTCCCGGCCGCTGCAGCCGCACGAGGCCTTCTGGTCATCAAGACCCCATCTTGTCAGCACTGTTATTCCACTGCAGAGGCAAGAACTACATAATTTACCGGGATGTGACGGAACTGCAGCAGCCTGCAGCATTTAACATATCGACGCTGTTCTGCCTGCCCTGCCGCCGCCCACCCCGCTTGGCGGCCTCCGGCAGCGGCATTGGGGCGTTTCGGCGGTGTCCCTAGCTCAGGCTCGTCTGGTTGTTCAATTGGTACTCAGACGCCTACTGAGCGACTGCTTGGGCCCATCTTTGTAGCGCGCTATCCGACGTGGCCGCCGCTGCTCAAAACTGGGCGCCGATGAGGATGCGCGCAGTCCACCCACCGTGTTGGGCCCCTTGGGGCGTGTATGCACTGCTGCACGGCCGGCGCCAGAGCCGGAACCGCGAGGCCACGGGCCGTTCTGCCGCTCCCGTCCCCCGCCATGGGTTCCTACGGCGCGTACTACGGCGGCGGACATCAGCGCTCGTCTTTGGACGCCTACCGCGCCTCGCCAGTGCTGCATCGCAGTGGCGGCGGCGGCGGGCGTGGCGGCGGCGGCGGCAGCGGCAGCGGCCCTGCCACCCGATCCTACGGCTTTGGCCCAACGCGGGCCATGGCAGAGCCGCAGTATAGCCCACAGCTGTACGGATTCGAGCATGCAGGTGACTGCGAGCTGGGGTTGACCAACCCGCCCTCGAGTTGCTTTCGGATCGCAGGGCGTAGCGTTCGTTGCTGCCTGCGAGTGCCACACTGCCAGTCATTTGTCAAACCAAATGGCCACCTGCAGAGGGCCTGCCAGCTTTTGAAGGCGCTGTGGCGGGAGCCACAGTCGCAGCAGGTGGCCTGCTGGCGGCAGCGTCCAGCCTCCCTGCTGCCGAGGCCCGATACCTGGCTCAGGTGCGGATGGCTGCACGGCCTCGATGTGCATGTTGGTGTGTGGCGCAGGTTGTATGCAAAGCCTACTATCTGCCCCGTTGACAGCTGCTCCATGCATCCATCCTCCGCCTGCAGCTGTGCCACGAGGCACTGGCTGACTTCCGGGAGCAGCACGCCTGGGACCCAGAGGTGGCACCTGCCGTGGAGACAGGTGCGCACATGGCCGCTGGCACAAGTTTCAGCTGCAGTACCTTCATCAAAAGTGTGTTGCTTTGTGCCCCCTTTCCTTGCAACGAGCACTTGCTGCCTTTCCCTTCTTCCCCCGCTTGCAGCACTGCGCGCCATGGCGATGCAGGCCACGCCCTCGCAGCGAGAGCTGACCATGCGCCTGCAGGTGGGTTGTGTCTGCGGAGGCAAACTGCAGGTCACTTCTGGGGTGTGAACCAGGGGAATGCCGCAAGGGCGCCGCTCCCCTGCTGAAGCTGGTTGTGGCCCATGATACTGCGCTCCCATGCTCACAGGCCATGGGGCGGCTGAAGGAGCTGGCGCAGTCGGGCATCCACTTCTGTGTGGGGCTGGACCTGGAGCCGTACGGTGAGGTGGCTGGCAGGGTGATGAAGGCTGTGGTGTGCAAGCACGCGGCAGTTATTGTTCGGGCAGCCTGCATGCATACGCAAATATCGGCAGCTGCCTGCTTGATGAAGCACTTGCTGCAATATTTTGCCTGTTGCACTCGAGTTGCTGTCTTCCATTTCATGCCGCTGCAGGTTCGTTTGTGAGCGGGCTGTACACACGGCACGGCGACCTGGACCTGAGCATTGAAGGCCAGGCCACGTGGTGGGTTGGCTTTGTCGTTGTGGTTCAGCCGTGGCTGCCCCGTAGTTGCAGGTGCTTTGCGTTGAGTGGCCCACCTAAGCATCCTGCTTTGCTTTAGGCGCAGGCCGTTGGCGGCACTTCCAAGCAGCCCGAACTGATGTGTTGCCTGCCTGCCTGCTTGGCTGCTAGCAGGCGGGATGAGGCCGGGCAGGTGCAGCGGGTGACGGTGGATGGCATGGAACGGGAGATGAAGGTCAAGTTCCTGCGGGTGAGGCGGACAGGCTGGTTGTGGTGCACTGCTGATGCTTGGGAGGGAATGAAGAGGCTGCAGAAACTGTCCACAACCTGCGTAGCTGCAGACACTGCAGCTGCAGCTCTGGTTGCAGTTGCTGCTGCCATTCTGCTGCTGCCGCCATTGTACTGCCGCTGCTGTGCTTGCTCCTGTTGCAGCCATTGCAGCTGAAGCTGTGGGCTATACTGTTGCAGCCGCTGCAGCTGAAGTCGCTGCTGCCTTGCTGCCGGTAAGTGTGCGGGGACGACTGAGTATCACCCGCAATGCGCTCCCCTCGCACCACCCGGCAGGCGCTGTCCAACCGCATCCAGGCCAAGCGGCTGTGTCTGGGCCAGGTGGACCGCATCCTGCACGCACGTGTGCCCATCCTCAAGTTCCGCGACCTGTCGGGTGGGCCTCTGGGTTGCTGGGAGTCGGAGACGGCGCTTTGTGCTGTGGCTTGCAGGGCGAGCCAAGGGAGTGGGCAGCTGAGGAGGCAGCGGCGGCAAACGGAGCAGCTGTCAGGCAACATAGGCATGGGCTTAGTGTGCAGCCCAGCTTCTCATTGGCGGCTGCAGCGTGCCTGCCGTGCCTGCTGTGACTGCTGAGGCTGCCCTTACGCTTCTCCACTGTGCAGGCCTGGACTTTGATGTCGGCATTGGCGGCAGCCACGCGCTGTTCAAGTCCACGATCCTGGGCCTGCTGGCGCAGGTGGGGTCATGCTCAATTTGCTCAATCGGGTGCCGTGAGCGCAGATGCCAGGCTCTGGCCAACAGCCTTGCATAGCTGCTGCACACTCGACAGACTTCGTGATGCCAACCGTTCACCCTGCTTCCGCAGTTTGACTGGCGCTTTGGCGCGCTGGTGCGCCTGGTCAAGCTGTGGGCGCGCCACCACGACGTCAATGACTCCACCAACGGCACACTCAACAGCTTTGCGCTCACGCTGCTGGTGAGCCGCGCCGCCAGGTGCTGTCACAACACAGCTGGTGATGGGCAAGAAGGCAGCGCCTCGTTAAGGTGGCAGCCACGCATCTGACCGATTGTATGCCTGCCATGCAAGAGCTGGAGGGCTGCCGCAGCCCCATTTTGCTGCTGCCGGTGCAGTCCCTGATCTGTGGCTTGCCACTTTCCGTCCACTTGCCTCCTCCCTGCAGGTGATCTTCCACCTTCAGACGCGGTCGCCCGCCGTGCTGCCGCCGCTCTGCGAGCTGTTTGGCGCTGGGCCAGGCGACGAGCGGCCGATGCAGGAGCAGCGCTTCCCCGACTGGCGCCTGCTGCAGGTGGGGGGAGGGTGTTCTGCGCTTCTCCTGCTGTGCGTGGGCAGGCGATGGTTTACATGTGCTGACGTGCCTTTGCACGCTTGAGCACCCTGCATTGACTGCAGTTTGCTGTGCTTCCATCCCCGCCTACACAGGTGGCCTGCGATCGGCTGTCGCACATGAGCCGCCTGGGCGGCCCCGGCGGTGCGGCAGGCGGCGGCCGCGGCAACAGCGAGACGCTGCTTGAGCTGCTGGCCTCGTTCTTCTCTCTTTACGAGGGCCTGCTCACCGGCGGCTGGGCGGCCAGCAAGGGCGCTGATGCGCTCGCATTGCGCGGGTGAGTGCTGAGCCCTGCTGCAGCTGGGCCTGCTTGGAAGCGTGCGCTGGTGTGTAAGGCCTGCCCAAGTTGCAGGAACGCTCCATGTGGCACTGTGCTGATCATTGTCTGATTTGCCTCCCCTGTGCCGCAGCGTGCTGCGCCGCGTGCGCGTGGACACGTGGGCTGGGCGGCTGCGGTACGAGCGCTGGGATCGGGACGACTACTGCATGTCCATTGAGGACCCCTTTGACAGGTGCTAGCAGTTGGTCGGTGGTGCAGGCATGGGAAAGGCCGCAGCTGTGTTTGGGGATGTTGGCCGGTATGCCAACCCAATGGAGTTGCCTCTGAGGGCAGACGTCTTGGCAGGGAACATCCGCCCACACTGGCTTGAGTGCTGAGTCCAACCTCCTCTCCTGCCTGACTGTCCTGCGGCAGCACCGACAACTGCGCGCGCACGGTGCGCAAGGAGGACAAGGTGGCCCGCATCTGCTCAGCGGTGCGGGCGGGCCGCGTGCTGCTGGTGGACCTGCAGACGGTGAGCGGACATGGGTGTGGTTTGCTGTGTTGAGTTCAGGAGTGTGGTTGGGCGCCTGGCACAGAGATGGCTGGCTTTATGCAGGCAAATACAGCTGCCACATGGATGGCATCAGAGATAGCAGGGCTTGCAGACGCGGCGCGAGCTGCTGCAACCTCATGTGCGCCCTCCCTCGCATCTGCCGGACGCAGGGCGGCCGGGCACAGCACGCTCTGGAGGCGCTGTTCGGGCGGGGCGGCCTGCACCCGCGCCAGCTGATGGACCTGCTGCAGGACAGCAATGCGCCTGCCATACAGGTGGGCTGTTGGGCAGCTGCGAGCACGGCCGGCGTTGGCGGCTGAAGTTCCATACTCGCACTTGCTTGTGATGATTTGTTGTGTGCAGTTTTGGTGTTGTGGATTCTGCTGCCAAGCAAAACTGTGTGGGTGCTTGCCTCTTGAAACCACGTCTGCCCTCTGCCTTGCAGTGGATCCGGCCTGTGGACCTCATCATCCCGCCCCGCATCCAGGTGGGGGCAGGGTGTGCCTGTGCTGCTCTTCCTGCCCGACGGCAGCTGCTGCATCACTGCGGTGCAGATGCCCAGCTGCTTGCCGCCATATGTGCAGTGTCTCTGCTGAAAGCACATTTGTTTGCCTGCCCCCTCATCCAGGCACACACAAATGGCCGCATCCCGCGCACAGTGCATGTGGACCACCAGCGGCCGCGGGGAGGTGAGATCTGGCTTTACTGCAGGGTTTGGTGGCTTATGGACCACAGCACCCAGGCTGCAGGGCAGCTAGAGGCGTGTTGAGCTGGCATGCTACCATATGACCATCCACTCATCTGTGGCTGCGTGCGTGGTCCATTTCCTGCCTGCAGGCGGCAGCGCAGCTGCCACCCAGCAGCAGGTGTCGCAGCTGACGCAGCAGTTGCAGCAGATTGAGCTGTACAGCTTTGAGCAGGTGCCGCCACACCAGCAGTATGCAGCCCCGCCACCGCCGCCACCAGACATTGGGCTGCCGCCGGGGGCGCCGGTACCAGGCGCTCAGCCAGCTGCACACGCGCAGGCGCAGCAGGCGCAGCAGCCACCGCTGGTCAGCTTGCAGGAGCTGCGAGCGCTGATCGACGCCACTGTGTCAGAAGAGGCGGCTCGGCTTGCTGAGATTGAGCGGGCAGCAGCTGAGGCAGCAGCGGCAGTGAAGGAAGCGCGGCAGGAGCGGCGGGCTGCCAAGAAAGCCACACAGAAGGTAGAGAGGGTGTGTTAATGAGGGAATTGCAGGCAGTCCTGCAGGCGCGAGTCGACCAGATCATGTGCATGCCCTGCTGCTACTGACGCAGCTGCCTCAGTTTTACGCCACCATCCTGCGCTCTTCCATCCCATGCGCAGGCGCAGCAGGAGGCGAAGCGAGCTGAGCGCCAGCGGTGAGCGCCAGGATGCAAGTTCTGCACGTGTGGCCGGCATGATTTGCTGCGGACCGTGACAGGGCACAGCATGCGCTCCGCCTTCCTGCGATCACCACTCGCACACCTGCCCCCTTGCCCCATGCCGCTGCGCAGGTTGCGGGCGGAGCGTGGGCGGTCCAGGAGTCGGTCCAAGACACGCAGCCGCAGCAGCAGCAAGCGAAGCAGCCGGTCGCGATCAACTTCGCTGGCGGCCGCCCATGCAGGGGTGGCAGCCGCGGTGGGCAACCTCGGCAGCGCCTCTAGCCTGGCAACAACCGTGACCGAGAGTGCAGTGCCTAGCAGCAGCTGCGCTGTTGAGCCGGCAGTGGCGGGCAGCGCAGCGGCGGTCGAGGTATCGGAGCTGGAGGTCGCTGTGCTGGCGGCAGCTGCTGCGGACGGCGGCAGTTCAGCCAGCCACACTATCCCTGTGGCAAGCGTGCCGGGCCCGCTGGCAGCAGTGCTAGCTGCTGAGGCAGCGGCTGCCAGCGATGGCGACAGCGTCAGCAGCGGCACCGGCCGGACAAAGGAGAAGCGGTTTGGCATGAACATGAAGGTGGGCTTTGATGCGCTCATGTGCAGGGTGCATGGTGGCATGCATTGGGCTGCAGGGAAGGTTGCACCACGCTGTCGGTTGGGTTGGAGGCCTTTTGCCGAAGCTGCTGGACCCGCCTGTTGCCAGCGCTGTTGCTCAATACCTGGAGTATTGTGCTTCCCCTGCAGACGGCTGCGAAGGAGCGCAAGCAGCGTCGAGCTTTCAGCGCGGCAGCTGGCGAGGCAGCAGGTGGGGCTGCCAACGGGGCCGGGGCAGCAGCCACACTGCCACCACCGCCGCCGGGGCTTGCCCCTGCAGCGGCGCAGCAGCAGCAGCAGCAGCCCATGGAGCAGCAGCCGGCAGGCCCCAAGCAGGGCAAGCAGCAGCGCCAGCGGCACAGGACACGTGGCGGCGGCCGGGGCGGCGGCAGGAGCGGCAGCAGGCCGGAGGGCGAGGCGGGTGGGCCGGCGAGGGTGCTCACCGTCCCCCGCGCAGGCAGCTCAGGCGGTCCTGCACCTGTAACGCAGGCTTGAGGGTAATTTTGAATGAATCCTGCGCTTGAGCAGTGTAAATTGACCCTGCAATGGTCGGGAAAGTCGGAAGGCTGCGCATTGCGTCGCCGCCAGCGGCGGAAAGCACCTGCCTCATGCAACGCGCCCAGGAGTCGTTCGATCGCGTCAGCATGTTTCCAACGCCGTGCTAGAAACCACTGATCGGCCTGCAAGTTCTTTCGTCGCTCGGTTCTCCACCGACCAGCGCAAAATGGCCGGCGCTGCGCCTACCGTCAAGTCATACTCGCTCTGGCTGCTACCCAAAGGCGAGCAGGCTGCCCTGCAGAGCTGCAGAGTCCACCAGACAGATGCCGCCTCGCTATTCAACTTACCCTGTGCTTAGCTCCAGTTCCCTCCGTCCTATCTGCAGCACCGCTGTCTGACAAGCTGCATGCCGAGGTGCGGCGGCTGGCTGCCACTGTACCAGGGGCGCCCACATTCCTGCCGCACGTCACGCTGCTGGGTGGTGTGAGGACGACCGAGGCAGACATGCTAGAGCGGGCACGCACACTTTCAGCACAGCTCAAGGTAACTACAGGCTGCAGGAGAGTCGTCAACCGAGGTAGCGGGCAGGAGCTGGTTGACAGTTTGTGCCGTGTGCCCAGGCGCCGGGCAGCTCACCCTGCCACTCCCTTCATGGGCTCCACCCTGTCAGTGCTCTCCCCGCCCCGCAGCCTTACCACATCTCCTTTGACCGAGTGGCTTATGGCAGCATATTTCACCAATGCGTGTATGTGCTGTGCAAGACAGAGGCGGCCACCATGCAGGTGCGGCACTGACTGGCTGCTGTTGACAGCATGTTGTGTGCACTCAGCTGCCTGCAGCTGTCATAGCACAGTACCTTGCCTGCCGCTGCCTCAGCTGCCAACCGCCCAGCGCCAACTTGCATGCTGCTCTCTTAATTGCAGGCAGGGGCAGCAGCGCGAGCGGCGTATGGACAGGACCCCGCCAGCCGCTACATGCCGCACCTCTCACTGCTGTACAGTGACATGTCAGAGGAGGAGCGGTGCGTTTGCGGGACAGGTGGTGTGGACGGGCGAGGGTGGTGCTGGCTGGGTCATACACCTACCTAGGCTCGTGCTGTTTAGATAGGAAGGCCCTGCTGGTGCGTCGCCACACAGTGGCGCTGCCTATGCCTCCTTACTCCTACGCCAGCTGCCACTCCTGCCTCCCTCTGCCCGAGCAGGCAGCACATTGTGGGCGAGGAGCAGCAGCGGCTGTTTGGGGGCAGCGGCGAGCCGCCGCTGCTGCAGGGCAGCGAGCTTGGCTTTGAGGTCGACAGCCTCACAGGTGCGGCGGCTACCATGCGTGCAGTTTTTGGCTGAAGCGGAGACTGTGCAGGCGGCCCAGCAGACATTGAAGCTGACTCGCGCGCTCTTCCCTCCGCTGCACTGCCGCAGTATGGGAGACGGAGGAGAGCGACCGCTCGTTGACCAGCTGGCGGCAGCTGGCCGAGTTCCCGCTGACAGGCTGACACGCAGGCCAGTAAAGCAGCCGCAGCACGGACAATGCTGCCTACAGTTGCAGGCAGCGGCAGGGCGCGGCGCAATGCTTTGTATGCCGCTGCTCGGGGCGCGTGCTGCAACTGACCTCCCCTTTGGCCTTCCTTCTCTCAACCAGTGTCCCCTGCATGCTTCAAACCCCATCTTTCGGTGATGCTTGCATTTCTGTTTTTCAGTATTGTCTCTTTCACATTGGCCGACAGCTGTGTAGCTGCATCAGCTGCAGGATCACAGCAACGAAGCAAGCCTGGGCCACATCTCGGCTGGCAGCCAGCCACGGGCAGCCAGCAAACACTGCTGCAGCACCTGCTGCCCATCTGCCTGCTGCCCTACTTGCAGCGCCGCTGCTAGCCGCTGCAGCAACAGAGCTGCAGCACTGCTGTGCTGCCAGGCTGCGCTCCCCAACAGCACCGGCAGAGTGGCGGGCAATGACAGCACAGCCGCTGCCGCTGACCCAGCACACAAGGCATGCTGTGCTGCCAGACAACTGCTGTGCATTGCAGCGGCAGCCGAGCTTGATGCGATGCATGCCGCAAGCTGGAGGGAGCCACGAGGGTTGGCGCTTGAATGAGGGCAGGGGGGGGGGGGGGGGGGGGGTGGCAGAGGGCAACTGTGTTATGTCCATGCATGGCAGGGTGTCATTGTGAAAAGCAGCAGCCCAGCTGCCTCTTGCCCATTTGCCCAATAACCAGGAGTCTTCGCCCACCTTGCACGCATCCAGTACATCCAGCAGCCACTGCTGCTGCTTTGCAGGTGCCAGGCTGCCTACTGCTCGGCCGACCAGAAGGGCAGCAGGGCCCAGCGGCTGCCCGCAGCCACTGCCTCCCAACAGCAGGTTGCGGGGGTGCTGCAGAGCACGCTCGTCCAGCTTGCTTCTGGCCACCATGGCTGAAGCCGCTGCAGCTGCATGGAGCGGCAGCTGCTGCAGCAAGGCCGGCTGCTGCAACGCTGACTCCAGCTGTTCCGCCGGCAGCAGCCGCAAGCACTGTGTGGCTGCTGCCCAGCAGCGCTGCCGGACAGACAGCGGCAAAGGCGCTTCTGCCTCTGGGGCCAGAGCCAGAGGGTAGCGGCTCGGCTGCGGCAGTGCTGGCAGCAGCACGGTAACCAGCGCCTGCTGTGCCGCTTGCCGCAACGCTGAGCTGGGGCTGTCTTTGAGGAGCGGGACCATGCCACGCAGCAGGGGCTGGAGCCGCGCCTGCCGGCCTGAGGCATCAGGGGCCGCTGCCTGCAGGCACAGCGTGCCCAGCGCTGCCGCCGCCTGCGCCTCTGGCAGCGCAGCGAGCAGCTGAGGCAGATGGTCCAGCAGGGCCTGCAGCTGCCATGCAGGTGCCGGCTCCTGGCTGCCCTGG
>VFQQ010003089.1_pt1 | contig 16902 bp, 13 predicted proteins | sample 3512341 | NCBI WGS metagenome assembly VFQQ01 (sample SAMN10412373, study PRJNA504923) | tailings metagenome | isolation source: Relicate 2 Philex TSF1 revegetated site | place: Philippines: Tuba, Benguet | collected 2017-08-29 | reverse complement strand
TTCTACCTCAAAATTGGAACCCTGATTTAAAAGGTGTAGTTTAGCGGATGCTTACTTTTCTCTTGCGTTTTTTTGCCCATACCAAAGCCCTGCCAGTAGTAATAAACCTATTAAATGATTTAGTGGAATGGGCTCGCTTGTTCCGGCATCATCCACATCGTCATCAAATGTAACTTGGGCATTTACATACAAACTCATTAGCACAAATGCAATTAGAAATATCTTTTTCATAGGCATAAATATGTTGTTGTTGGTTTACTTTACTACTTTTAAGGTTTTGTTTAATCCATTACTGCCGGATACATTTACCATGTATATGCCAGGCAACCATGTTTGGGTATGTACAGTTATTTGTTTTGAGTTTATGTTATCCTGCTCATAAATTAATTTTCCGGCACCGGAATAAATCTTAACAGTAACCCACTTGTCGATATTACCAAAATGCAAGTTTAAAACATTGTTAAATGGGTTGGGGTAAGCCGATGCTATTAAGCTGGCTTCAACTTCATTTATATGGGTTGTTGGTAATTGGGTTACTATGCTAAATCGGTTAACAAAAGTTTTTGAGTCGTTTGGCTGAATTAAAAAATCGTATTTGGCAGCATTAAACAGGCTGGTAAATGTGCCCAAATAAGCATCTTTTAGCCAGAAATTTAATTGTGTGTGATGTACTTCATCTGCAACAAAAGTATATTGCCTGTTTTCTGGATTGTTAATATATATTGGCATTTGATTTTGTAAACCTAAATGTGGTATTGCATTAACGGCCATATTTATGTTGTTGGCGGATTTGGTAAAAATGCTTAAGCCCGGGTTTAGCCATTTGTCAGAATCATAATCATCAGCCTCAACCTTGGCTTGTGCGTGTTCGTATAAAACAAGTCCATCGGCATAATTTGTATCGGCTTCATATATGCTTAAGCGAATACCCGTAAATGCGTTCGATTTACCCAAAATAACAGAGGGTTGCAGCTTTTCAACCTTATCCGATTCTTTTATAATAAGTTGAGGGTTAGGACCTGTGGTTTTTACCATAAACGCATAGCCTGCTCCAATGTATCGGTTGGCAATATTATCAGACGATATGCCGCTTAATGCATTAAAACTTACATACAAACCACGGTTATTGCTACCACCATTTGCACGCCATTTGTGCAATACCGGCGATACATCTTGCTTGGTTACGGTTTGCCAATTTACCGCACTGTGAAACGGATTACCCAATAAGGTATATTGGTTAATGCCACTTGCCATAGCAGGGCTCGATTGTGTGTTATATGCCTTATCGCCTGCCAAATGTGTACCGGTAGCACTTAAAATAACAGGCGTGGGCGCAGCATTATTATTGGTTAAATCAATGCTTCTATCGCCTCTAACCAATAAACGATAACCCACACCCTGCACGAGTTCTTGTGTTTGGGTATTGGTAACGGCTTGCCATTGCTGCATGGCCGCATTTAGTGTAAACATAGATGGATTATTAGAATTGGTGGCATCAAAACCATTTGTAGGTCCGCCAGTTCCTGTAATATGCATTTGTTGCTGCCAATTGTTAGCAATACCATTGTTGGTTGTAATGGCAGATGCTAAAAACCTAAATGCCCTGCGTGCCGGTATATACCTTTCAACTGTTATGTTTCCGGCGCCTTGTAAAACGCCTGTAACTTGCCCCAAGGTTGCTGTACCTTCCACGCTACTTTTAAATACTACAGACCGGTTGTTAAAATTAACAGTGCCCCCATTTATGGTTAACCGTGCATTTGGATTAAAAACAGCTGATGCTTGTAAAGCGTTTAATACCAAATTAAATCCATTTGTTTGAAGGTTTGCTGCATGTACAGTTAAGTTGTTTTGTACAGTTAGGTTTAAGCCTAATATAAAGTTATTATTTGTGTGAATAGTTAATGTGGCAATTTCTCCATCTAAAATTAAACCGGTGGGCAGCGAATCTGCACCTTGTAATAGATTTAATGTTGCCAGCCGTGCATTTAAATTACCATTAGCAACAATTGGATTTCTATTTAATGTTAGCTGATGATTTCCCAAATTTAATGTGCTTGAATTAAGCGTTAATCGTCCATTAACAATAGTATTTCCGGCCAGATTTTTAATTCCGGTGCCCGCAATGGTTAAGTTAAAATAAGGTTGGTTCAAAACAGAAATAGTTTGACTTGGATTAGCACTTCTATTAAAAACAACAGTACTGCCGCTATCCAGTTGTATTAATGCAGCATTGGTTGTAAGTATAGCAGCATTGCTTAAACCAAACAATCCATTTTGTGAAGAAACAACCATACTGCCACCTGCCGTAACACGTAAACTACAACCCGATAATAGTGTAACACCAGATGCCGGAAATACTACATTAGAACCGCTTACAACTATATTGGCAAAAACTTTACCGGTACGCACAGTTTGTGCAGTTGCACTATTGTTGGTAAACACCATAGTAGATGTATTGCTTAAATTATATGCGCCATTCATATGCGGTTGTGTTTGTGTTGAACCCATAATTAAAACAGCACTATCGTGCATGGTTAGATGGGTTGTTGCTAAACCAATACGAGAATTGTTGCCGTTTAATGTAGTGTTGTTATCAATTACAAGAGAGGAGTCGATGTTTAGTGTGCCAATAGGAGTTTTAACGCCCCCGTTTCTTACAATTAAATGTCGGTAATTTACTGCACCATTTACCAATTGGTTTCCCAAGGCATCGAAAATAATCGTACTGTTTACATTCATGGCGGGATTAAACAAATTGCCATTATCGTAACCAGTAAAAGTAGTTGCGGTTGAACCCACATTTATGATACCATTGGGATTGGCTGTTTTAACCGTACCTATTATATTTAAGCTATCGGCTCTGCCTGCAAAGCTAAATGTAGATGCGTTTAGCACACCTGCAATTACAAATACACGCGGAATGGTTTTATTGGCATTGTTTACCACTTCTGCAAAAGGTTGAATAATTACAGCGCGTGGCAATGTGGTTTGCCATTCTTTTCCGGCAGTTAAAAGGCCATTGCCAAAGTAATTTAAACCGGCAGTAGGCGTATAGGTTATATTGCCATCAAGTTGCAATTGTGCCAATACATTACAATTAAAAAGCTGGCCAATGGTTAATGTAAAACCATCCAATACCTCTAGTTTTGAACCCTCGTGCAGGGTTAGTTGTTGCAATGTTAAATTACCTTGAATGCGCAATACTGCGTTGCGTTCAACAATAATATGTGCAGATGCAAGGGTGTTTTCTAAAGCCAAAGTACCGTTTTTAACTAAGGTTGTTCCACTGTATGTTTGCGCATTGCTTAATACATAAGTACCATTGCCTTCTTTTGATAAGCTAACAATGCCTAAACCATTCTGAATTTGTCCGCCAAACAAAGTGGTTGTATCGTTTAAAACAATGCTTAGCGTAACACTATCGGTTGTAGCGTTTGTTACAGTACCTGTACCGGTTATTGATTTAAGCGCACAAGAAAATCCATTTAAATTAAACTCGGTACCAGCGCTTAATTGCAATGAATTGTTTGATGAAAATGACTCATAACCCCCTCTTATATTTCCTTGCTGAACATTTAATAAACCCGTATAGTTTAGCATATTACCTACGCTTAATGTACCGGCACCCAATTTATTAATAATACCGTTTCCGTAAACCGGACAATTTACAAAAATATTATTACTTGCAGCATTAATGGTTAAGCCGTTAGATTCAATAAAAAAACCTGCATTTGCGTGGTTAAGTGCAAAACCACTATCGGCAATAAGGGTTGCATTGTTTGCAATAACTTGTCTGTTATTTAAATTTATAGGATTTGCACCAAAAGGATTAACTGCGCCACTTTGTATAGTGGTATTTTCAATTATGGTTGAACCCACATATGTGTTTTCTGAACCTAAAACAAACCTGCCGGTAAGGTTATTATTTTGCCTGGTATAGTGTAAACCACCTGTGCCGGTAATTACACCTAAAAACGCAACTGTTGCATTGTTGCCGTGTAATATGGTATGCATTTGGTTGCTTAAGTGCATGGTATTGTTAAATGTTAAATTAGCAGTTGCGCTTGCCAAACCGGTTGTTGCACCAAATACTACATTATTATTAATAAAAATTCCCTGAGGGTAACGGTTTGACAAATCTCTGGAAGCATTGGCGGCAATAATTCCACCGTTTATGGTTAAGCGGTTGTTGGTGTGGTTGCCCAATGCGTTAATACCGCGTAGAATTACTGTACCGGCATTTAGGGTAAATCCACCACCGTAACCAGCTCCAGAAAGTGCCAATGTGCCTAAGCCATTTTTGGTATATCCAGCAGTGCTAGCCGTGCTAAAACCTTGAGAGCTGAAATCAATTGTAAATCCACTATCTACAAATATTGGCACTATACCATTTGAAAAATTAGAAATAGTTCCAGCGATGCTAGAGAATGTTACATTGGCTCTAACGTTTATTCCCGCAATGTTAAGTGAAGCACCCGCCACACTTGCATTGTTTAAAAAATTAGCAATACCACCGCCAGTTGTAACAAAATTTTCGTTAAATGGTCCTAAGGAATCTCTGCTCCAAACAGCTTGGTTTAGTGCGCCGGAGGTGCCAAAAAAATTATTGGTTTGTGCAAAAGAACGGGCATGGAGCAGCATGCCCGTTACTAATGAAATGAACCAAATTTGGGGTAGAAAATTTGTATTCATGGTTAAAATATCTTTTAAAGGTAGGGCAGCAAATCTTGCTACATGACAAAAGAAAGCCTATTAAAATTTGTTAATCAGTTTTTAAACAAAAGTTAATTTAGGTGATAATCAGCAGGAAAAAGTTTACCTGTTAATTGCATTTTAATGCTTGTAAATCAGTGAAATTACAAGGGTTGGTTCAGGCCAAATTACCAAGGGTGTTCGTTGCCGTTGTGGTTTAAGAATTTTCCGGTTTGTGCTATAGTGGATTTAAAAACCACGTTATTTAACATGTTGTTTACGGCTTGTTGGGTAGTATAGGTGGCTTTTTGTCCGCCCATATCGGTTTTTACCCAACCAGGGTTTATATTAATGCAAATAATATTAACTGTGGCCAACTCAAGTGCCATGCTTTTGTTAAGAACATTTAGTAAATTTTTATTTCCAACATAAGCATAATGTCCACCAAAGTTTAGGTTACTAACTGCACCAAGCCAACTAGATATGTTTATAACCATTGGGTTTTTGCTTTTGGCCAGTAATTGCCTAAAATGTTTTATTATTATTAATGGGGCAATGCTGTTTATGTGTATAACCTGTAAAACTTCGCTTGCATCTAAATGATTTAAGTAAAACGCTTTGGCCATTTTTAACTTGTCTTCATAATCTTTTGGATTTATGCCTGCATTGTTTACAATTAAATTTAGCTGTACAAATGTTTGTTGCACCCATAATGCCAATATTGCAATTTATTCTTCGTTGGTTACATCTAAAGCCTTAGGATATACACATTCGTTATGGGCATTTAATAAATCGGCAGCTGCTTTTGCTTTATTAAAATCTTTTGCGGTTATAACAACTTTGTAACCCAATTGGCTTAACTGCTTGCGCCACTCAAAACCCAGGCCTTAATAGGCACCGGTTACCAATGCAATTTTCATCGTGTTAGTAGCTTAAAGCCAATTTCTCTGCCATGGCCTTGAAACATTGCCAAGTTTATCCAAAACCAGGCAAATTGCTCCATTAGCTCAAACTTGTCGTTACCGCCAATGCTGTAGCAATTGGCAAAACCTGCATCTTTTGCCAAAACCATTGCAGCCTCTTTACCTTTTTTGCTATCGCCTGCAACAAAAACATCTAAAGCAGTATTGCCATAATTTGGGTTTTGCATGTTGTTGGCCCCTGTTGTGTTAAAACATTTAACAATATCGGTAGTTTGTGTATTGGCTATAATAGCATCGGTAGTGGTTTTAAAGCCTTGAGGCCCTCTGCCCATAACAATATTCATGGCATCTATAATAATTTTGTTTGTAGTATTGCCCAAGCTTTTTGCAACCTCTACAGCTGCTGTAGCCGGCGTTGAAAGCAAAATAATATCAGACATATTTACCGCAGTTTCAATGGAAAACGCCCGGGTATTTGGGTTAAGCAATAGTTCTTTGCCTTTAAAATTGTTAACATCGCGAACGCCTAAGTTAATTGAATGTCCGCTTTTAGCCCATTTTGTGGCCAATGCACCGCCTACATTTCCGGTGCCAATAATTGCTATGTTCATGGTAAATAAATTAATTGTTTGTTTGGTAATGTTTATCAGGTAAAAAATACATTATGGGTACTGTAATGTATAAAATATATGCTATATATACCGATATAACACTTATACAAGCACCCAGCAAGTAGGCAGCAATTGCAAAATAATTTTTAATTAATATTTTGCCAATGCCGGTGTTTTGTATTAAATCTTTTTTTATAGCATAAATCCTTAACAAGGTAAAAGAAATGGCACACATAAAAAACACCATGCCATAAACAAAACAGGCTTGCCAGGCAAATGGGTGCTGCCCTATAAAGTTGGTAGCAAATGGTATTAAGCTCATCCAAAACAAGAGGTTAATGCTGTACCATAACAGCTTGCTATTGGTATGTTTTATTTGATGAAATAAGTGATGGTGATTAACCCACATAATAGCCATGGTTAAAAAACTTATTATGTAAGAAACAAACTTGGGTGATAGTTTTAATAGTGCTTGCCATACGTTTTTTGTTGTAATGGGTTCATCCACTTTTAAATCAAAAACCATAATGGTTATTAAAATAGCTATTACGCCATCGCTAAAGGCTTCTATTCTTGCTGTTGTTATATTTTCTGAACTACTCATTAGTATAAATAACCATTTTTAACAGCTGCTTTTTCAGGTAAATTATTCTCGCCAAGCATTTCTCTCAGGTCAATTTCTATGTTATTGCAAATAGCAGTTAAGGGCACATCAGTAATTTTGTTTTCAAAAGGATCTTCGTTTACCTCGCCTACTTTTCCAATAACTGCAAAAACAAAAGAAATTACTAAAGCTATTGCAGGCATTAAGTATGCTATATTTAATTTAGCAAAATCTCCAATTAGTGTAAAAGGCAATAGCAGCATAAATGTGTACAAAAACAGTTTTGTAAAATAGTTGTACTGACGCAATAGCGGCGTATTTTTAATCCTCTCGCAATTGCCTTGATAATTTGCCAATGCCAATAGTTGCCCTTCCATTTGAAAACTGTCGAATCCGCCTAACGTGCCGTTTGCCATGGCTTCGTAAATTTTTTTACCCATAAGCATTTGAATAAAATTTGGTTTGTTTTGGGTGGTCTTGCATTGCTCAAAGTTGGTGGTGTTAAAATACTTTTGTAATTCACTCCAGTTATCTTCGTTTCGTAAGTGCAGTCTTAATGCTTGAACCCACGCAATTGTCAAATAAACCATTTCTTTTTTAAACGCATCGCTACGGTTTTTATCGTAGTTTGGTTGGTGTGCATGACTATCGGTGAAGGTTATAGTTAAACGCGCCAATACGCGACTTGCATTTGTAATACCCGACCATAAAGTGCGGGCTTCCCACCAGCGACTGTAAGCGCTATTGTTTCTAAAGGCAATAAATATTGCAAGCGCACTTCCTAATATTGTAGCAATTGAAAATGGCAAAGTAACTTGAACAAATTGTTGCTTGTGTAATACGTAAACCAATATTGCAATAATAGCCGAAACTGCAAGTTCGGTTTTTACATATTCAATTACCTTTATAGGGTTAAAATTTCTTTTTACTATCATATTCTAAAATTCGTGTCGTATAAAACCACCAATATTTTTACTGTTTATAAAAGTGTCGTTGCCGCTTTGATTAAAATCGACACCCATGCCAAATTGATATGTTTTAGATTGCAAACCCAATCTTATGCGTTGTGTAAAATTAAAATTTTTACCACCCTGAGTAGGTATGGCGTTTACACTTTCAAACTGTGTAAATAATTTAAATGATTCTGTTAGTTTGGATGTATAACGATAAAGTAAAAAATAATCTATATCGGGTTGTTGTTTTGTTTGTACAACCAACCAAGAAAACAAAGTTGCTTTTTTACTTATACGTGCATATTGCAAACCTGTTTTAGAAAAAACACCCCAACTTAAAACCTGTGCAACTATTACCGGGGCAAATCCAAGCATTTTTTCGTGGTTGTATGATACGGCTTCTGTAAAGCCAAATTGAGGTAAATATGTAGTTTTTGTAATGCGATAATCTATACTTGCTCTGTTTCTATTAAAAAAAAGCCAACGCGTATTTTCACCTTCATTGTTTTTAAAAAACTTAAAGAACATGATATCTAGCGTTGTGCGTTCTTGTCCGCTAAAAACCTCAACTGGTATTTGTGCTTTAATGTTTAATGGTATAAAGTAAATGATTACTGAGATACAAACAATAAGGTTTGTGCCACATTGCTTTGAATAAAACGACGAATGACATTTTTCTAAAGTTATTTGCATTTGCTATTCTTGTTGTTGAGTTATGTAAACATTTGGCAATTGGCAAGAGAGGCGGAATATGATCAAAGCAAGACCGATTTATTCATTAACGCTGAATCACTGAGAAAAAAGTGAACGACATGCTGAATTGTATTAAATTTCTTTTTGCTGTTGCCTATATTTAAAAAGAAATATAAACACGTAATAACTAATGAAAATGATTACCGCAAGCATTAAACCTGCAAAATCAAATCTGCAGCAACCGCTTTCATTAGTTTACAATGTGCTACTCTATATTATTTAGTTAAAAGTTCAACTACAAATTCAGCGGCAGCAGCGCCTGAGTTTTGCTGTTGTCCGGTAATTAGGTTTCCATCTTTAATAGCATAAGAAGAGAATGGAGCAGCTACTTTAAATGTTGTGCCTGGTATTTTTCTAGCTTCTTCTTCTATTCTATATGGTTGTATTTTTTGACCCACTGCTTTATCGGCAAACTCTTCTTCAGCATCAGCAAAACCGGTCCATGTTTTACCTGCAACCAATAATGTTCCATCAGATTTTTTAGCATCTAATAGCAGTGTGGTAGAATGGCAAACAGCAGCACTTGGCTTTCCTGATTCATAGAATGTAACAAAAAGCTTTTCTAAGTCGGCATTTCCCTTAAATGTGTACATAGGGCCCTGTCCGCCAACTAAAAAAATAGCCACATAATCTGAAGGATTAATATCGGTTAATTTTTTAGTATTTTCTAACATTTTATTAAACTCTGGCTTTTGCATATAGCCTAAAGAAATAATATCGTTTGCAGAATAGCCACTTGCATCTGTAGGATTGGAATAACCATCCATCATAAGCTTTCCGCCCTCGGTCGATACCAATTCAATTTCATAACCGGCCCCTTCAAATACATGCATAGGGTGCGTTAATTCAGCAGCCCAAAACCCAATAGGCCAACCAGTTTGTTTAGATACCGATGGTGAACTTGCCACCATTAAAATTTTACCTTTTAGTGGAGCGCCATGCGAATGTACATAGCTAACCCTTTCTGTAATGTTACTCATTGTTGTTTCTGTTTGATTTGTTTGTTGTTTGTTTTGATTTTGGCTACACGATGCTATTAATGCAACTGCGCCTATGGTAATTGCCAGTTTTTTCATTTTGTAAGTTTTTTGTGCAACAAATTTCAACACATATGGTACATTTGTAGTTATACTTACTTATTTAACTAATACGCACAAATGGGAAAGTATATTAACAATCAAATAGATATATAAATATGCCATCGTTTTTGTACAACAATAAGCTTTACTACAATCCTGTTGAATTTGCCATGGATAGAATTGGCGGCACTTGGAAAATGCCCATATTGTGGCGGTTAAAAGATAAAGTGATGCGGTATGGCGAACTAAAAAAAGACATTCCTCATATTACCCATAAAATGCTTACCAGTCAATTACGCGAATTAGAAGAGGAGGGTTTTATTACCAGAAAGGTATACCCGGTTGTGCCACCTAAAGTAGAATATACCATTACCCAAAGAGGGCAAGGGGCAATTGTTATAATTAATGCAATAAGAAACTATGGATTAACTCTTATGGATGAATTTGGCATTCATCATGAAAAAGCTTAGTAATTTATGTTAAGGCAATAAGTTCAATAAATTGTTTTTTAATTTGGTATAAAATCCGTTTACCTTTAAAAATCTGGCTGCTTGCAGTTTTGAATAAGCAAAAAATGTAGTAAAATAAAGCGGTTGGTATTGTTGGTTCAAGCCAAACCATTATAAAGCAATATTAATGCAAAAAAAAGGCGACTGCAATTGCAATCGCCTTTTTTAGGTTTATTGGTGTTTTATTCTACTTCAACAAAGTCTTCAAACTGCACTTTAAATTCTACCCTTCTGTTTTTGGCACGGCCGGCCGGTGTTTTGTTATCGGCAACAGGTTGTGTATCGCCAAAGCCTTCGCTAGATAAGCGTTTAATATCAATACCTTTATCGGTAAGGTATTTTTTAACTGCGGCAGCACGATCTTTAGATAGTTGCATGTTTTTATCTGCATTGCCGGTATTATCGGTATGGCCGCCAACAAATAACCTGTACGATGGGTTTTCGTTTAAAATTTTAACCACATCGTTTAATACAGGGAAAGAGGTTTTTAGTATAACATCTTTACCGCTTTCGAATTGCACGCCGGTAAGCGCTTTTTCAAACACTTTTAGCACCGATTGTTTAATAACAGGACAGCCATTATTAGCCGGGTCGCCTGCAACATCGGGGCATTTATCGTCTTTATCAGGAATGCCATCGCCATCTTTATCCGGGCAGCCTTGGAATTTAGCCGGGCCGGGTTGGTCAGGACAAGCATCATCGGGGTCGTTAATGCCATCGCCATCGCGGTCTAAACATCCTTTGCCTTCTTTGGTTCCTTTAATATCCGGGCATAAATCGTTTTTATCGGCAACGCCATCGCCGTCTCTATCCGGACAGCCATTGGTTTCGCGTGGGCCGGCTTCGTCCGGACATACGTCTTCTTTATCAATAATGCCATCTTCATCCCTATCGGGGCAGCCATTGTTTTCCAGTTTGCCGGCTTCGTTCGGGCAAGCATCGTCTTTATCGGCAATGCCATCGCCATCGGCATCCGGACAACCATTTAACGATCGTAAACCCGGTACATTTACACATGAATCCATAAAATCCGGTACCGAATCTTTATCCATATCCGGGCAACCTAATGCCCATGGCGAGCCGGGTTCTTTCGGGCATTTATCATCAGGGTCGGCTACGCCATCGCCATCTGTATCCGGGCAACCTTTAAATTGCCATAAACCGTATTCTTTTTTACACTTGTCTTTTCTGTTTTTTATGCCATCGCCATCTCTATCCCAATTGCTGCCAACTATAAAATTCATACCTAATCTAACGTTGGTATAGTAGGCTTTTTCCGGATTTAACACAGCGCCCAGGTTATCAGACATGGCAAAAATTTGCATAGGTGTTAGGTTTAAAACCAAACCGCCACCAAAATTTGCAGTAGCAATGCCATTGTTAAAATAGTTGTAGTTTACCCTTAAATCTAAAAATCGCCAAATAGATTGCGAAACAGCTAAAGAAATACCATGACGAAAGTTTCCTTTAAAAATATCGCCGTAAAATACGGCGTTTAATCTGGTGCTATTGGTTAAATTGTATTGTGCACCTAAATATAATTTTGGAATTAAGTTAGTGGTATAAGCCTGATCTATTTGCTCGGGTTTAAACAGTACTTGCAAACTATCAACTACTTTGTCGAATTCGTTTTCAAAACTATCTGCATTGGTAGATTGCACACCTTCAAATATGTATAATGCTTCTTTTCTTAAAATTTTTGCATCGTTTTTCCAGTTTATTCTACCAATATCTAATAAGCTGGCAGAGAAATGCCATTTTTTATTGGGTCTAAAATTTACGCCAATATCTATACCATAACCTCTGCCTAAAGGAGCATCTAAATATGCTTTTCTTAGCAGGGCTCCGGTTTCTACATTGTTAGAATCCATAAACTCTCTTGCCGTATTGTAACCCGAGGCCTGAAATTGGTAATTTGCATAAGCAGTAATTCTATAGGCGTTAGATTGTCCGCTATCGGTTTTTAAATACGCATCTACACGTTCGGTATTTAAGTTAAACAAACCATTAATAAATTTAAAGCGACCGCCTACACTCCATTTTTGATTTATTTCGCGGGTGTATCCGGCATGAAAAACAGCCATACCCAATGCGCTAATATCAAAATCGTTTAATTTAACTTCTTTACCAAAATACCTTTGGCTTGCATTACCGGAGTATAATAGTCCGAATAAATCTTTAGGAAAACCATAATTAAAATTAACATGGGTATATGCACCCAAAGAAAAGTAGTTTTTACGCCACCTTAAGCCCAAGTAAAGGGGCGTAATTTCGTTAACAATATTTATGTTTCTAAAGTTAATATTTGGGTCATCTAAAATGCGATTAATGGTTTGATTGGCATCTAAATCGCTTCTAAAAATATCGTGTGCAGTAATGCCCGGCGATTGCATGTGCTGGTATATCATAGGAATGCCCAAAGTAAATCCATGACGTGGCATTTGCCCGGGATTCATTAAGTTGGTTTGACCCAACGATTGCAATTGATACAGGTTGAAGTTGGGTTGTGCGTATGCTGTAGCAGCAACCAAAACCAAGTAAACTAATATAAGGTGTATACGTTTTGTCATGTTAATATTTTTATTGGTTAATAATAATGTATGCAGTTGGTATTATCGGCCTTTGATTTTGGTTTTAATGGTTAAACCAATTTTTGTTTCGTAGTCTGAGAAGATTTTTACAGGCACTGTGCCATTTGCATAGGTATTTATATTAGTTCTAAAGATAACGTCTTTAACTTTATTTGCAATTAACTTCTTAACAAAGTCATCGGTAAAAGAAATGGTTTCTACTTTGGTTGTTTTGGTTACAACACGGCCATTGGCATCTGGAACGCCAGAGCCAAATAAAATAGGAGAAGCCAAAGAGTCGATTATATTAAATGATGAATCTACAAAATAGAATTTAAAACCACCATTAAACGGAAAACCATTTTCTATTTTGGTAATTACATCCACATATTCTATATCGGAAGTATCAGTAGGTACAAAATTACCTATTGTATCAATCATAACAAATTCGGTTGAACGTAAGCTAAAAGGCATTTCCATTTCAACACCTACCACTACGCTTTCACCTTCGCCCACAAAATCGTTATAAAAACCTGTAAATCCTGCGGCATTTACCGTAGCCAAACCACCAAAATTTAACTTGGTAGGTGCAATGGCTAATAACTCTCTAATTTGCGAGTTATTTTTATTAATTGCTATTTGACCGGATATGGTTTGTCCTTTTTGTGCAGGAGTAGGATATGAAACAATTGCAGGTGTAGCGTTTAATTTTTGGGTTCTAATGTTTCTAATGCCTTCTAAATCGAAAAACAAAGTTATTGGCGCACCAACGCTATTTGCTGTGTTTAGTTTAATAACGGGGTCTTCTAAAAATAATCCGGATTCAATTACACTAAAAAATTCCGCATCAAATTCTCCCGGTTCAATATCGATATTTTTTGTGCCCAAATAACCTTCTACCATTTTGGGTTTAATATTGTTAAACACAAATGAGGCATTAATTGCGTTAGACGAATCGAATGTTTTAGGTGTATTGGTAGATTGAATGCTTGGCGTAATTTGCACTTTAAATTTATTATAAGGTGTAGTTGTATTTTGGTCTAACCTGAATTTAACACCACTTAAGTCGATTTGACCATTACTGGTATTGTTGTTTACATTAATAAACTGTGAAGGAAAAGGGTTACCATTTTTTGTTGAACCGGGAAAATCAATTTTTACTTGTATAGGTTCTTGCACATTAGAGCTAACCGAATAGTCGATTACGCCCGATGAAAACTCAAGTATTTTTATTCGTTCTCCGTCCGGATTTGCAAAATCGGTTTCAAAAATTTCGGGGTCAATAGCTTGCGATGGGAAAATTGCAGTACCACGTATGGCTTTTAAGTTGCGCGAACTTGCTAAAATTGTAACAGAATCTGTTGGATTAACAAAAACCGGAGAGCCACTGCTTAACGATTTAAATATAGGCAGGTTATAACTCAATGCGCTGCTAAGTGTAACACCTGCAAGGTTTAATGAATCTTTTTTAGAACTGTTTGGCGGAATATTTGTATAATTTAATGAGCCGATTAATGTTGTAAATGGAACCTGGTTGTAAACATTAACACGCAACTCTGAAATGGTTATTGGCAGGTAATTACCAAACTCTACAATTAAAAAGCCGCTCGAAAATGTTACATCTACAAAATTATCGGCAGTATTAAAGCTGGCAAATTTACTGCTCGATTCATCTAATGCAGGAAACACCGCATTGGTATTTTTAATTAAACTTAGTGTTGTTTGTGCTGCCGGAGAAAATCCATCTACTAATGTATCTAAGCGTTGCTTGCTTTTAATCGTAAAATCATTAATATCTATTTCACCCAATTTGGTTTGGTTAATTACCGGGTCTATATCTACCGATTTTAAAATGCTATCTACACTAAAATTTGCAATAGAATCTTGTTTAAAAACAAAGCGTATTAAACCATCCGGATCGTATTTAATGGTAGAATCATTTTGTTTAAAAATGTCGCTCATTTTAATATTTAAAATGGCCACCGGAAAACCAAGTTCCGGCCTTAATTTTATATCATTAAACTTGTCAAAGTTTAGGTCTTTTTTACACGACGCAAGAGCCGCTAAAGACAATAACAGTACGTAAACGTATTTTTTCATATCTATTTATTTTCGAAAATTTTACTGAATTTTTATGAAATCAGGATGCAATATCTTAATGCAATTATTAAAAAATTCTTAATAATTACATAATTAGGTGGTTAAAACCAATGTAGTTCAGAATGATTTTAAATGTATATTTCTGATTCTGTGACCCTTGAGTTGTCCTTGTGAATGATTACTTTCACCACCTTCACCTGCTCAGGTATTTCTGCGGCTTCTTTAAAATAGCAGTTAAACGTAGGCGATTGAACACGCTCTAAAACCAAAATTAATTGATTGCCTTCTGTAAACATGGCTTTTTTTACCAAGTTAATTAATCCGGTAGCAAACCCGTCAATTACCTCAATTTCATGTTTATCTGTAGTTTTAGAAATTGAAATATAAGGCTTTTGAACGGTGTATGAAACCTCGCTTTGCGGCTTTATGGGTTGTTGGTTTACTAATGCGTTCATAACAAGTATGTTTAAATTTCTCGTTGTAAAAATATAGCAAAAAATAAGAAATGCATTAATGGCATATTAAATACACGCTTGCTCCAAACATAAGTAAATGAAAAACAATAAAATATGCAAAGGTCTGGGTTGGCATTCATAAAGTATTTTAAGCCTTACATATAGCAAAAAGGCATTTTCGCAAAGTAATTCCGGCATTTCAGCCAATTTTAAGGTTGGTTCAAAAAAAAACAGGGTAAGTGGCTGTTTTATTTATGGCTTGCTGTTAAATTCAGATCTGCAACAGATTCGAGGAAAAATCTGGCGGATAGTGCAGCCATGCAGGCATTTACGAAGAAGATAATGCAGAGCTGAATTTGCCAAAACTAAAAACGTTGCAAAGTAAAAATAGCTAAGCCAAACAAATTGTTTATTACCTTGCAGAAGGTATATTTTTACAATAGTTAAATTGCATATTATTAGTGATTTGAGCGTTAATCAGCGAGCCCCAATTATGATGTAAATGTTAAGCATGACCAAGCAATAATGCCACCAAAATGCCTAATATTATGCCAATTACCTTACGCTTTGAAAACCGGTGATGGTCGCTGCTTTCAAACAATATAGTGGTGCTAATATGCAGGAATGTGCCAATTACAAAGGCTAATATGTAGTAAAAATAAGTTGTGCTAATGGTTGTTTCCAAGTAATAACTGCAAAATGCGCCTAAGGCTGCCATTGAAGCATAAAACATCAATACCGCTTGTATGGTAAGCTTTTTTAATTTTAAATTTTTTAATATGGTAATTAATGCAAAAGCGGCAGGTGCCTCGTGCAAGGCAATGCCGGCCATTAACGAGTATAGTTTTGTATTTTGTTGGTTTAGCATAGCACCTAACGGAAAACCTTCTGCAAATGAATGCAAACTTAAACTTAGTACTATACCTACCGGAATTACTTTCTGCTTTAATTGTTTAAGGTTAACAATATGTCCGTGTTCTACACCTTTTGAATATTTTTCTAAAAATACCTGAAAAAAGAAACCTGCCAATACCAATGCGCCTTTGTAGTAATCCATGTCGGCAAAAACCTCGGGTACTAAGTTTAAAAGGGTTATGGCAAGCAAATAACTGCCTGCAAATGCAAGAAATAGGCTTAGGTTTTGCTGGTTTAATTTACCTGTTCCAAAAGCAAGCAATCCGCCTGTTAGCGGACCAACAACTAATAATAAAAATATAGCGCTATGCACGATTAATGGCTACAAACTTAAGCAAATAATTGCCAAAAGCAGCGCCAAAAAGCCAACCCACTAAGCCTCCGACAATTACATCGGCAGGATAATGTACCCCAACATATACTTGCGAAAAGGCAATACTAAATGCCCAAAATAACAATAAGGGTTGAACCCACTTGCCATATGCCTTAAAGTAATAACTCATAAATACCGCTAATGCAAAATGGTTGGTGGCATGCGCCGATATAAAACTGTACCCGCGACAGCTTTCTATTAAATGCCTTACCTGACCTTGTAAAAGAGGCTCTAAGCAAGGGCGTGTGCGCATAAACAAACCTTTAATTAAATTGGCACTAAATTGATCGGTGCAGGCAATCATAACCGCTGCGGTTACAATTATTAGCCAACTTTGCTTTTTGTATTGTTTTATTAAAAAA
>VFQQ010003087.1_pt1 | contig 16911 bp, 12 predicted proteins | sample 3512341 | NCBI WGS metagenome assembly VFQQ01 (sample SAMN10412373, study PRJNA504923) | tailings metagenome | isolation source: Relicate 2 Philex TSF1 revegetated site | place: Philippines: Tuba, Benguet | collected 2017-08-29 | reverse complement strand
ACGGGAGCCTAAGCAGAATGATCGGACTCGTGCTCGTGACGCACGGTCAACTGGCCGAGGAGTTCCGCAACGCCGTCGAGCACGTCGTTGGACCGCAGGAACATTTCGAGACGGTTGCCATCGGAGCCGATGACGACATGGAGCAGCGTCGCCGCGACATAGTCGATGCTGTCGCCCGAACCGACACCGGCTCCGGCGTTGTGGTGCTGACCGACATGTTCGGCGGCACGCCCTCCAATCTGGCCATTTCGGTGATGGAATCAGGCCGCGTCGAGATTATCGCCGGCATGAACCTGCCAATGCTGATCAAGCTTACGAGCGTGCGCAAGGGCGACAACATGGCGCTTGCGCTCGACGAGGCGCAGATGGCCGGGCGCAAATACATCAATGTCGCCAGCCAGTTGTTGAGCAGCAAATGAGCGCTTTGCCCTTCTCTGCCAAGGATGGCCTGGTCAGCAGGGAATTCCAGATCGTCAACCAGCGCGGCTTGCATGCGCGTGCCTCGGCGAAGTTCGTTCAGGTCGCGGGCGGCTTCCAGGCCGATGTCCGCGTTGAAAAGGATGGCACTTCCGTCGGCGGCACCTCGATCATGGGCCTGATGATGCTCGCGGCCAGCCCTGGCTGCTCGATCCGCGTCACCGCCAGCGGGCCGGAGGCGCAGCAGGTGATGGATGCGCTCGAAGCGCTGATCTCGGCGCGTTTTGGTGAAGAAATCTGAACGTAGCGCTTGCTGCGGGACATGCACGAATAAAGATTTCTTTATATCCCATTGTCGATTTGACCGCGATCTGCTAGTCACGCGGCATAATTGCGCCCGTTGGGAACATGTCTCCGGGTGCGCATGCAAACCGTATTCATTGGAGCACTGCAATGTCTGGTAGCAAAGACTACATCGTTGCCGACCTTTCGCTTGCCGGCTGGGGCCGCAAGGAAATCGAGATCGCCGAAACCGAAATGCCGGGCCTGATGGCCTGCCGCGAGGAGTTCGGTGAGAAGCAGCCGCTGAAGGGCGCACGCATCACCGGTTCGCTGCACATGACGATCCAGACCGCGGTCCTGATCGAAACGCTAAAGGCGCTGGGCGCCGACATCCGCTGGGCTTCCTGCAACATCTTCTCGACGCAGGATCACGCCGCCGCAGCTATCGCCGAGGCCGGCATCCCGGTTTTCGCCATCAAGGGCGAGACGCTGGAGGAATACTGGCAGTACACCGACAAGATCTTCCAGTGGGCCGATGGCGGCACCTCCAACATGATCCTCGATGATGGCGGCGACGCCACCATGTACATCCTCATCGGCGCGCGCGCCGAGGCTGGCGAGGACGTGCTGTCCAATCCCGGCAGCGAAGAGGAAGAAATCCTGTTCGCCCAGATCAAGAAGCGCATGGCGCAGTCGCCCGGCTTCTTCACCAAGCAGCGCGAAGCGATCCGCGGCGTCACCGAGGAAACCACCACCGGCGTCAACCGGCTCTATCAGCTGCAGAAGAAGGGCTTGCTGCCCTTCCCGGCAATCAACGTCAACGACTCGGTCACCAAGTCGAAGTTCGACAACAAATATGGCTGCAAGGAATCGCTGGTCGACGGCATCCGCCGCGGCACTGACGTCATGATGGCCGGCAAGGTCGCCGTTGTCTGCGGCTATGGCGACGTCGGCAAGGGTTCGGCTGCCTCGCTCAGCGGCGCCGGCGCCCGCGTCAAGGTCACCGAGGTCGATCCGATCTGCGCGCTTCAGGCCGCCATGGACGGTTTCGAAGTCGTCACGCTTGAAGACGCCGCCCCCACCGCCGACATCGTCATCACCACCACCGGCAACAAGGACGTCATCACGCTCGACCACATGCGCCAGTTCAAGGACATGGCCATCGTCGGCAATATCGGCCACTTCGACAACGAGATTCAGGTGGCGGCACTTCGCAATCTGAAGTGGACCAACGTCAAGCCGCAGGTCGACATGATCTCCTTCCCGGACGGCAAGCGCATGATCCTGCTGTCGGAAGGCCGCCTGCTCAACCTCGGCAACGCCACCGGCCACCCGAGCTTCGTCATGTCGGCTTCCTTCACCAACCAGGTGCTTGCCCAGATCGAACTCTGGACCAAGCCCGGCACCTACCAGAACCAGGTCTATGTCCTGCCCAAGCACCTCGATGAAAAGGTGGCGCGCCTGCATCTCGACAAGCTTGGCGCCAAGCTCACCGAGCTCAGCGGCGAACAGGCTGCCTATATCGGCGTAACCCAGCAGGGCCCGTTCAAGCCGGAACACTACCGGTACTGATCTGAATTAACCAAACTACTAGATGTTGAAGCCGGGCGATTGACTTTTTGCCCGGCTTTCTTTTTGCCGCGTCAGCTTCTTCACGGCGATTCGACGAACTTGTATGTTGTTGTGATTCGCGACGCTTTGGGCTCCGGGGGCGGGGATCCGAGGGGCAGTATCAAGGCGGTCTTGCATTCAGGCGGCGGAGAGGAACAAGACATGCCGGGGGATAACCCGCTAGACGCGGGACAGGCCGTTACCGGCGGCCACGAGGATTCGAGCAAGGCTGCTTCAGTGGCAAGACTGTCGCCGGCTGGCATGTCCCGGTGGGCGGCGGCCCGTCGCCTTCTGGCAGCGACTTCCATGTTCGGATTGTCCTCCGTCGATGCTGCCATGGCCCAAGCCGATGTGGTGGCGCAAAAGGCAGGTCTTTCGGTCGGCGCGGTCGAAGTCATGCAACTAGCCGTCTTTGCCGGCGTCATGGGCGCGGCCCTCGTATCGGCCATCGTCCTGATCCGGGAGCGTGCCCGGATATCGGCGGAAAATGTCGACCTGCGTGCCCGCGTCGCAGATTTGAACGCGTCGTTGCAGCGCTCCGACGCCTTGCTCAACCTGCGCGACCAGCGCGTCGTGGTATGGGCGAGCGAAAAACAGAAACCCGAGCTGATCGGCTCATTGCCTGCGGAAGCCGGCGCGCCGGAAGAGCGCGCGGCGTTCCTGGCCTTCGGTCGTTGGCTGATGCCGCGCTCGGCCGCCGCCCTCGATCATGCCGTTGCCGGCTTGCGCGAAAAAGGCGCGTCCTTCGACCTCGTGGTTGAATCGCAGACCTCCGCGCCGCTGGAAGTCCAGGGCCGCAAGAGCCCGTCGCATTTCCTGGTGCGGTTCGTGGCGCTTTCTGAATCGCAGCGGAACCAGGCGCGGCTGAAGCTGGAAAACCAGCGCCTCGCCGCCGACTACGACAACATGCTCGGGCTCATCGATGCCCTGAAGATGCCGTTCTGGATACGCGCTGCCGACGGTCGCCTGAAATGGGTCAATCGCGCCTATGCGGAGGCGGTCGACGCGTTGAATGCCGAAGCAGTTACACGCGAAGGCAAGGAATTTCTTGGCACGCCGGCGCGTGAATCGATCGTGCAGCAGCATCTCGCCCACCCGGTTTTCGAACAGACGCTTTCGACCGTCGTCAGGGGCGACCGCCGGGTGTTTTCGGTAACGGACTTTGCCGGTGGCGACGGTTCGGCCGGCATCGCGCTCGACATGAGCGGTGTCGAAACCATCCGCGAGGAATATGAGCGCACGGTTCGAAGCCATGCCGACACGCTCGACCAGCTCACCACGGCGGTCGCGATCTTCGACCCGCAGGAGAAGCTGCGCTTCTTCAATCAGGCCTTTCAGAAGCTGTGGGATCTGGATGTCGCGTTTCTCGAAAGCGCGCCCGACAATGCTCTGCTGCTCGACAGGCTGCGCAGCGACGGCAAGATTGCCGAGCAGCCGGAATGGCGGCGCTGGAAGGAAAACCTGCTCGGCGCCTATCGCTCCGTCGATTCGCAGGAACACTGGTGGCATCTGCCGGACTCCCGCACCATCCGCGTCATCGCCAATCCGCAACCCAAGGGCGGCGTTACCTGGGTCTTCGAGAACCTGACCGAGCGTATGGATCTTGAAAGCCGCTACCACACCGCCGTGCGGGTGCAGGGCGAAACCCTCGACAATCTTGCCGAAGGTGTTGCGGTGTTCGGACCCGATGGCCGAATACGCCTGTCCAACCCGGCTTTCGTCAATCTATGGGGCCTGCCTGCCGAAACCGTCGAGGCGAAGACCCATATCTCTGCGATCCGCGCGCAATGCGATGCGCTGGCGCAAAACAGTCCGTGGCCGACCTTCGTCGCAGCAGTGACCGGTTTCGACGACGAGCGCCGCGACGGCAGCGGCCAGACCGAACTCGGGAACGGCACCGTCCTGCGCTACGCGATCATCCACCTGCCGAACGGGCAGGTGATGATCACCTTCGTCGACGTCACCGACAGCGTCAATGTCGAGCGCGCGCTGAAGGACAAGAACGAGGCGCTGGAAAGGGCCGACCAGCTCAAGAACGATTTCGTCCAGCACGTTTCCTACGAACTGCGTTCGCCGCTGACCAACATCATCGGCTTTGCCGAATTGCTGTCCCTGCCGGCCACCGGCCCGCTCGCGCCGCGCCAGCGCGAATATCTCGGCCATATCGGCTCGTCTTCCTCGGTGCTTCTGACCATCGTCAACGACATCCTCGACCTTGCCACCGTCGATGCCGGCATCATGGAGCTGGAGATCGCCGAGGTGCGTATCGACCAGACCATCGCAGCCGCCGCCGAGCTGGTTGCCGAGCGTCTCGACGAACATGCGATCAAGCTGAAGATCGACGCCGCACAGGCGCCGAAGAGCTTCCACGGCGACGAGACCCGCATTCGCCAGATCCTCTACAATCTGCTCAGCAACGCCGCCAACTATGCGCCGGAGGCAAGCACGATCTCGCTGTCCTGCCGGCAGACGGCGCAAGGCGTGGAGTTTTCCGTCCATGACGACGGCCCCGGCATGCCGCCGGAGATTCTGGACACCGTCTTCCGGCGCTTCGAGCCCCGGGTGAACGGCGGCCGTCGGCGCGGCGCCGGGCTCGGCCTGTCGATCGTGAAAAGCTTCGTCGAGCTGCACGGCGGCTCGGTCCGGATCGATACCGGCATGGGCCGCGGCACGACGGTTACCTGCCTGTTCCCGACAACGCCCACCGGCGTGCGCGAAGCGGCGGAGTAGTGGTCTCCATGGCCATGGAGTTCGAGCGTTTTTTGGCCGACGAGCAGGCTACCGTCCGGCTGGGTGAAGACCTGGCGCTGACGCTGCGCAAGGGCGATATCCTTGCGCTGCATGGCGATCTCGGCGCCGGCAAGACGACACTGGCGCGCAGCCTGATCCGTGCTCTTGCCGGTGACGCCGAGCTTGAGGTTCCGAGCCCGACCTTCACGCTCGTCCAGTCCTACGATACACGCGTTCCAGTCCACCATTTCGACCTCTATCGTCTTTCGTCCGCCGACGAGCTTGACGAGCTCGGCTTTGACGACGCGCTGGAGCAGGGCGCGGCATTGGTCGAATGGCCCGAAAAGGCCGGGGACAGATTGCCGCCTGCCGCTGCCCGGGTCGAACTGATCGAGGAAGGCGAAGGTCGCACTGTCAGGATTTCGGCATCCGGCCTGCTCGGCGAGCGCATCGGACGCTCCTTTGCCACCCGCGAATTTTTACACACCGCCGGCTGGGGCGAAGCCCACCGCAGTCATTTCGTCGGCGATGCCTCCGCGCGCTCCTACGAAATCGTGACCCTTGGCGATGCGCCTGCCCGCGTGCTGATGAACTCGCCAAGGCTAGTGCTCGGGCCGCCGGTTCGCGACGGAAAGCCCTATGCCGAGATCGCTCATACGGCACAGTCGGTTTCGGCCTTCGTTGCGATCGATCACGCCTTGCAGGATGGCGATGTCACGGTTCCAAAAATCCACGCGCAGAATCTCGAAGCCGGCTTCCTGCTGATCGAACATCTCGGCGCGGAGGGCTTTCTGGAGGCCGGCAAGCCGGTTGCCGGGCGCTATGCCGCCGCCGCCGAACTGCTCGCCATGATGCACGGCAAGACCTGGCCCGATCGCATCGAGATCGAACCCGGCGTCGTGCACACCGTGCCGCCCTTCGATCGCGACGCCATGATGATCGAGGTCGAACTGCTGCTCGACTGGTACTTTCCGGCCGTTGCCGGCAGGCAGCCCGACGAAGCGCTTCGCGCCGGCTTCCGCCATGCCTGGAACGATCTGTTCGATCGCGTCGATAAGGCGGAAAAGACGCTGATGCTGCGCGATTTCCATTCGCCCAACATCATCTGGTGCGGCGACCGAAACGGCCATGACCGGCTCGGCATCATCGATTTCCAGGACGCGCTTATCGGTCCTGCCGCCTATGACGTCGCCTCGCTCGCCATGGATGCCCGCGTGAGCGTCCCGTCCGAAATCGAACAAAGCACGGTCGAAGCCTATGTCGCTGCGCGCTCGAAGGCGGGCAGTTTCGACGCCGCTGCCTTTGCGGAGGCCTATGCGATCATGGCCGCGCAGCGGAACTCAAAAATCCTCGGCATCTTCGTCCGCCTTGACCGCCGCGACGGCAAGCCGGACTATCTGAAGCACCTGCCGCGCATCCGCGACTATCTGCGCCGCGCGCTTGCACATCCGGCACTTGCCGAATTGCGCGATTTCTATCACCGTCACGGCCTCACTGAGGACGCATAGATTTGACCGCTCCGAAAATTGCCATGGTGCTGGCTGCCGGCCTCGGCAAGCGCATGCTGCCGATCACCGAAACTCTACCCAAGCCGCTGGTGCGCATCGCCGGGAAGACGCTGCTCGACTGGGGGCTGGACAGTCTTGCAGCCGCTGGTGTGACCAGGGCGGTGGTCAATGTCCACTATCTGCCGGAGCAGATCGTCGCCCATGTTGCTGGCCGCAGGCAGCCGGCGATCGTCATCTCGGATGAAAGCGAAAGCCTGCTCAATTCGGCCGGCGGCATCGTCAAGGCACTGCCGGAACTCGGGGAAAAACCCTTCTATATCCTGAATGCCGATACCTTCTGGATCGATCGGGACGAGCCCAACCTGAAGAGGCTTGCCCTTGCCTGGAACGCATCGAGAATGGATATTCTGCTGATGCTTGCGGGTCTCGACTCAGCCACTGGACACAGCGAAAGCACGGATTTTCTTGCCGCGCCCGACGGCAGGCTGTCGCGCGCCGCTGGCGATCCTACGGGCCTGATCTACGCCGGTGCGGCCATCGTGCATCCGCGTATTTTCGAAGGGGCCGCGCCGACACCGCATTCGCTAAACCTCTATTTCGATCGCGCGATCTCGGAAGGCCGCCTGTTCGGCATGAAGATGGACGGCCAATGGATCACGGTCGGCACGCCGGATGCCATCGCCCCGGCTGAAGCGGTGGTTGCCGCCGCGCTGGCGCAGGACGCATGAGCGAACGCCCGACGCCGCGGGTCCTGTCGATCCCGCCCGGTGCCGCCTTTCTGCCGACGCTCGCCGACGAACTGCTTGCCGGCCGGCTGATCCCCAGGTTTCGTTTCGACGGCGACCCGCTGGCGCTTGCCGATGTCACGATCTATGTGCCGACAAGGCGCGCAGCGCGCGAACTGCGCGGCGTTTTCGTCGACAGCGCCGGTGGTCGCGCAGCCATCCTGCCGACCATTCGCCCGCTCGGCGAATTCGACGAGGACGAGGCGCTGTTCAACCCGGAAGGCGCGGCCACCCTCGATCTGGCGCCGCCAATCGCGTCGATCGATCGCCTGCTTCTGCTAGCGCCGCTGGTGCGAAGCTGGAAGCGGCGCCTGCCCGCCCATGTCGCCAGCCTGTTCGAGGAAGAGATCGTCGTGCCGGCTTCCTCGGCCGACGCCGTCTGGCTGGCGCGCGATCTGGCCGGCCTCATGGACGAGATCGAAACCGAAGGCTCCGAGTGGTCGCGGCTGCGCGATCTGGTTTCGGGCGACCTGGCCAACTGGTGGCAGGTGACGCTGGATTTCCTCGAGATCGTCATGACCAGCTGGCCGGCCCTGCTGGCGGAGCGCGACCTGTCGAACCCCGCCGCCCATCGCAGCGCGCTGATCCGGCTCGAGGCCGAGCGGCTGCGGCTCAATCCGCCACCGGGACCGATCATCGCCGCCGGCTCCACCGGCTCCATTCCGGCGACCGCCGAACTCCTGTCGGCCATCGCCCGCCTGCCGCGTGGAGCGGTCGTCCTGCCGGGTCTCGACCAGCGCATGGACGAGCGCTCCTGGTCGGTGATTGCGGGCGATGCGCCGCAGCCTTCCGTGCTCGGCCACCCGCAATATGGTTTGGCCAAGCTATTGCGAAAACTCGGCGTCCTGCGTGGCGATGTCGACGAGATCGGCACGGTCAGAGCTGACCTTGCGCAGCGCGCCGAATTCGTCGGGCAAGCCCTGCTGCCGGCCGAGACCACCGATGACTGGGCGGATCATCGGCAAAGAATATCGGACGCGGAACTGTCTGGCGCATTTGCCGATGTGACGCTGCTGGAAGCCGCCAGCGAGCGGGACGAGGCCGTCGCGATTGCCATCGCATTGCGCCGCGCGATCGAGACACCGGACAGCACTGCAGCACTGGTGACCGGCGACCGCAATCTGGCGCGCCGCGTCTCGGCCGAATTGCTGCGTTTCGGCATCCAGGCCGACGATTCCGGCGGCACCCCGCTTTCCAACACGCCGCCCGGCGCTTTCCTGCGTCTCCTGTTGCAGGCTGCGTTCAATCCCGGCGATCCGGTCGCGGTTCTGTCGCTTCTCAAGCACCCGTTGCTATCGCTCGGGCTCGAGCGCGCCACGATGCGGCATGCCGCCGAGACGATCGAACTGGTTGCGCTGCGCGGCGGCACCGGGCGGCCGGACATCGGTAGCCTCGGCGCGCTTTTCGAAAAGCGGCTCGAAGTTTTGGCCGGCGAGAGCCGCGCGCCGTTCTGGTTTTCACGCATGACGACGAAACGACTGGACGAGGCGCGGGAAATGCTCGTGCGCCTTCACGATGCGCTGACGCCTCTGGTTTCATCTCGCGGCGACCAGACGGTGGAGCTTGCCGCCATCATCCGCGCGACGGTCGCGGCGATGGAAGCGCTCGGGCGAAGCGCGGACGGCAGCCTCACCGGGCTTTATGCCGGCGACGCCGGCGAAAAGCTGGCCGAGCTTCTGCGCGGGCTCGTGGCGGCCAGCTCCCCCTTCTCCTTTCCGGCCGAGGAATGGCCCGACATCATGGACGCGCTGGTCGCGCCGGAAGTCGTCAAGCCGGCCTATGGCAGCGACAGCCGCGTCTCGATCTGGGGCGCGCTGGAAGCCCGGCTCCTGTCCGTGGATACGCTGGTCGTTGGCGGCCTCAACGAAGGTGTGTGGCCGCGCAAGGCCCAGGCCGATCGCTTTATGTCGCGCATTATGAAGACCGGCATCGATCTGGAGCCGCCGGAGCGCCGGATCGGCCAGTCGGCGCATGATTTCGAGATGGCGATGGGTGCCGGCAAGGTCATCCTCGCCCGCTCCGCCCGCTCGGGCGATGCGCCGGCGGTTCCGTCGCGCTGGCTCCAGCGCATCCTGACCTTTGCCGGCGAAGAACAGGCCAAGGCCATGCGCGCGCGCGGCAACGAACTGCTCGGCTGGGCAAGGGCGCTGGATGGCGGGCCGCAAATTCCCTTCGCCGAGCGCCCGCAGCCCAAGCCCCCGCTCGAGGCGCGGCCGCACCATTTCTCCGTCACCGAGATCGAAACGCTGCGCCGCGATCCCTATGCGATCTACGCCCGCCGCATCCTCGGCCTGATGCCGCTCGATCCGCTGGTGCGTGATCCGGGTGCCGCCGAGCGCGGCACGCTGTTCCACGCCATCATGCATAGCTTCTCGGCATCGGGCGTCGATCCGCGCGATGCCTCGGCGATTGATGTCTTGCTCGACGCCGGCCGCTCCTGTTTTGCCGAATCTCTTTTGCCGGCTGACGTTCACGCGATCTGGTGGCCGCGCTTCGAAAAGCTCGCCGAAAACATCATCGCATGGGAGCGCAGGCGCGCGCCCTCGATAAACATCCGCCATGCCGAGGAACGCGCGGAAAAGACCGTCGTCGGCGCTTCGGGTGTAACCCTATCGGGCTATGCCGACCGCGTCGATGTGCTGCCGGCGGGCATGGCTGATATCCTCGATTACAAGACCGGCTCGTCGCCTTCCAAGGCGCAGGCGCATACGCTGCTTGCGCCGCAGCTGGCGCTGGAAGGCGCGCTGCTGAAGCGTGGCGCTTTCCGCGAACTCGGTCGGCTGGAGCCGTCGCAACTTGCCTTCGTCCGCTTCAAGCCCAATGGCGAGGTGTTCGAGGAATCGATCCTCGAATACAACCGCAAGCCGCGCACCGCCGGCGACCTTTCCGAGGAAGCCTGGCACCGGCTGGAAGAACTGCTCAAGCACTACAACCGCCCCGAAACGGGCTATCTGTCGCGCGCGCTGCCGTTTCGCGAAGGCGAAACCGACGGCGACTACGACCATCTCGCCCGCGTTCTCGAATGGTCGGCCGGCGGTGACGGCGCTGACAATGGCGGCGACGACGCATGAAGAAGCAATATCCCGTCCCGTCCGAGACCTCCGAACGGCAGGCGCGCGCCTCCGACCCGCAGAACTCCGCCTGGGTGTCGGCCAATGCCGGCTCCGGCAAGACGCATGTGCTATCGCAGCGCGTCATCCGCCTTCTGCTCGAAGGCACCGACCCGTCCAAAATCCTCTGCCTGACCTATACGCGCGCCGCCGCCGCCAACATGTCGAACCGCGTCTTCGGCAATCTGTCGAAATGGACCATGCTCGGCGACGCGGCGCTGCGGGCAGAGATCGAGAAGATCGACGGCAAGGCACCCAACGCGGAAAAGCTGCGCCGGGCGCGGCGGCTTTTCGCGCAGGCGCTGGAAACGCCCGGCGGCCTGAAGATCCATACCATCCACGCCTTTTGCGAATCCGTGCTGCACCAGTTTCCGTTGGAAGCCAACATCGCGGCGCACTTCCAGATGCTCGACCCGCTGATGGAAGAAACGCTGTTTGCCACCGCGCGGCGCGAAATGGTGACGGGCGCAGTAGCAGCCGACAATCCCGAACTCGGCGAGGCCTTCGCCATGGTGCTGGAGCGCGGCGGCGAAGCGGGGCTTGACGCGCTGCTCGGCGAGATCGTGGCCAAGCGCGACGGCTTGCGCGACTTCATCGATGCTGCCGCGCACGACACCGTGCCCTATGCCATGCTGTTTGCCGAGTTCGGCTTTGCCCCGGACGACACGGCAGAAGACATTGCCGCCTCGATCTGGCCTCTGCCGGGTTTCTCCGCCGACTACTTCACCGAGTTCGCCAATCAGGCCGCTGCCGTCGATGCGCGGCGCGCGCTGGACAGCATCATCCCGGACGTGGTCCTTGCCTTTGCCGAACCCGACCCGGTCGCGCGGCTGAAGCTGCTGGCGAAAGGCTTTCTGAAGTCGGATGGCGATCCCTACGATCCGGTAAAGACCTTCAAGAAAGCGCTGCACGATCGCATGCCGGACCTTGCCGGGCGCTATGCCGAGGCGTCGGTTGCGATCATTGAAACCTCCGATCGCCTTGCTACCTTCCGCATGCTGGAAGGCACGCGCGCAGCCCTCACCATCGCCGACTGGCTGATCGCACGCTACGAGCGGCTGAAGACGGGGCGCGGGTTTCTCGATTTCAACGATCTCATCACCCGCACGGTGCGCCTGCTTGCGCGGCAGGACGCCGGCCCATGGGTGCAATACAAGCTCGACAAGGGCATCGACCATATCCTGCTCGATGAGGCGCAGGACACCAGCCCCGACCAGTGGGAGGTGGTGAAGCGGCTGGCGGAAGAATTCTTTGCCGGCTTCGGAGCGCGCGACAATGTCCACCGCACCGTCTTTGCCGTTGGCGACGAAAAGCAGTCGATCTATTCGTTTCAGGGCGCTGCGCCCGAATCCTTCGCCCGCAGCGGCCACGAATTCTCGGCAAAGATCCGCGCCGCCAACCGCAGCTTCGAACCGGTCAAGTTGACGCTGTCATTCCGCTCCACCGACGACGTGCTGCAGGCCGTCGACCGGGTCTTTGCCAGCGACGAGGCGAAGCGCGGCATCACGCTCGATCCGGGACCGGTCCAGCACAATGCTATTCGCGCCGGAGCGCCGGGCTATGTCGAGGTCTGGCCTTCGGTCGGCGCAGACGCGGCGGAAGAACCGGACGACTGGACGCAGGCCGTCGACCACGCCCATGCGCCGGCCGTCCGCGTTGCCGAAAATGTCGCCGCGACCATCCAGAACTGGATTCGCTCAGGCGAGATCATCGAGGGCGCCGGAAAGCGGCTCAGCGCCGGCGACGTCATCGTGCTGGTGCGCAAGCGCGACCGCTTCGTCCATGCGCTGGCGCGCAGCCTCAAGAACCGCAACATTGCGGTTGCTGGCGCCGACCGCCTCAGCCTGCCCGGCCATATCGCGGTCAAGGACCTGATGGCGCTCGGCCGTTTCATGATCCAGCCGGAGGATGATCTTTCGCTGGCGGCGGTGCTGAAAAGCCCGATCTTCCAGTTGAGCGAAGACATGCTTTTCGACCTTGCCGCCGGCCGCGCCGGCGGGCAGTCCTTATACGCATCGCTCACGCAGCGGGCGGAAAACACGCCGCAACTGGCCGAGATCACAAAACGCCTGACCGATTGGTCGACGCAGGCTGCCTTCAAACCGGTATTCGAATTCTATTCCGGCATTCTCGGTCGCGACGGCGTGCGCAGGAAGATGATCGCGCGTCTCGGCCAGGATGCCGGCGACATCCTCGACGAATTCCTGAATTTCTGTCTCGCCGAGGAGCGCACCGGCCTTCCCGGTCTCGAATCCTTCCTCGCGACGCTGGAAAGCGCCGGCCCCGAGATCAAGCGTGAGATGGACCAGACGCGAGACGAGGTCCGTATCATGACCGTCCACGCCGCCAAGGGGCTTGAAGCGCCGGTGGTGTTTTTGGTCGATGGCGGGGCCGCCCCCTTCAGCGACCAGCATCTGCCCCGGCTGATGCCGTTCCAGCCGAAAGGCGAGGAACTGCGGGAGACAAAAGCCTTTCTGTGGCGTTCGGGCAGCGATGTCGCCAACCTGTTTTCGCAGGCCGCCGGTGGCGACGCGAAGGAGCGGGCCGACGACGAATATCGCCGGCTGCTCTATGTCGGCATGACCCGCGCCGAAGACCGGCTGATCGTCTGCGGCTATCATGGCAAGCGCGCGCAGAACCAGGCTACCTGGCACGCGCTGGTCAGCCGCGCGCTGGTCGGCATCAAGCACAGCGAGGAACGCAAGCACCCGGTCACTGACGATATGGTGCACCGTTTTCGCGTCACGCCATTCACCACGGCGCAGGCCGCCGCCGAGACGCCAGAGACGCCGGTTCTGTCATCCACGCCGATGCCGCCGCATCTTATGAAGCCGCTGCCGCCGATGGAGCGGCTGCCGCGGCCACTGTCGCCGTCCGGCGCCTCGGCGCTGATCGAGGAGACGAAGGAGCCGGTCGTGTCGGATCGCTCGCCGGTGCTCGACCCCGAGATCGAACCGGGTTTCGCCATTGCCCGTGGCCTGGCGTTGCACAAGCTGCTCCAGATGCTGCCGGATGTTCCCGAGGCCGAAAGGAACGCCGCCGCATCGCGCTATCTCGATCGCATCGCGGCAGGCTGGCCCGAAAAGGAGCGCCACACAGCGCTCGCCTCGGTCGAGGCCATTCTGGCATCCCCGGATTTTGCGCCCTTGTTCGGGGAAGGCTCGCGGGCCGAAGTATCGATCATGGGTAGCTTCACGGTTCGCGGCAGGCCGCGCTCGGTTTCGGGCAAGATCGACCGCCTAGCGGTCACCGCCGACGAGGTCTTCATCGTCGATTACAAGACCAACCGGCCGGCCCCTGCCGCGCTCGGCGATGTTCCGCTGTCCTATGTCACGCAGCTCGCGCTCTACCGGGCGCTGCTCCAGCCGCTTTACCCGCACCACAATGTCTCGGCGGCACTCCTGTTTACGGAGCTGCCCGTCCTGATGCGGATTCCCGAAGCGGCCATGGACGATGCCCTTGTCCGACTCACACAGGCGTGACACAAGGTCTGCTTGAACGCCTGCAAGGCCGACACCACATATAGCGCGACATCGAACCGGAAAGGATTTCATCATGGCCACTGTCAAGGTCGACAAGAGCAATTTTCAGTCTGACGTGCTGGACGCTTCGGGTCCGGTCGTGGTCGATTTCTGGGCGGAATGGTGCGGCCCCTGCAAGATGATCGGCCCGTCGCTCGAGGAAATTTCGACCGAATTGGCCGGCAAGGTGAAGATCACCAAGCTCAATATCGACGAGAATCCGGAAATCGCTGCTCAGTTCGGCGTGCGCTCCATCCCGACCCTGATGATCTTCAAGGGCGGCGAAGTGGCCGACATCAAGGTCGGCGCGCTGCCCAAGACGGCACTTTCGCACTGGATCGGCGGCAACGTCGCCTGATCGTCCGAAATACGAAAATTCAAAGCCCGGCCATCGCGCCGGGCTTTTTGTTGGCCGCTGGAATTTTTCCGCTGGCTCTTCTCGCAGGGCTCTTTTTCGTTCTTTGATCGCTTCAGGTGAACAGAGGAGCAGAAAAAATGTCGGGATCGGCCAAGCCAACCGTCTTCGTCGACAATGAGCGTGTCATCGTCACCGAATGGCGCTTTGCGCCGGGCGCCAATACGGGCTGGCACCACCATGGCCACGACTATGTCGTCGTGCCACTTATGGACGGCAAGGTGAAACTGCTCACCAAGGATGGCGAATCCTTTGCCGAGATGAAAAAGGGCATCCCCTATTTCCGTTCCGAAGGCGTCGAACACGACGTCATCAACGCCAATGACGGCGAATATGCCTTCATCGAGATCGAGCTGAAATAGCTGTCAGTCTGGCGGCGTCCTGGGGGAGGGAGACGCCGCGCACCCGAAGCGTCAAAAATCAGCTGATCTGCTCGACCTGCTGAACCTCGGGCACGAAATGGCGCAGCAGGTTCTGGATGCCGTGCTTGAGCGTCGCGGTGGACGACGGGCAGCCGGCGCAGGCGCCCTTCATGTGCAGGAACACGGTGCCGTTTTCATAGCCGCGGAAGGTGATGTCGCCGCCGTCCTGCGCCACCGCCGGGCGGACCCGCGTGTCGAGCAGTTCCTTGATGGTGGCGACGATCTCGGTGTCTTCCTCGCCAAAAAACTCGCCGCTCTGGTCGGCCTTGTCGGTCGCAGCCTGGCCGCCGGCGGCCATCACCGGCGCGCCGGACATGAAATGCTCCATGATCGCGCCGAGGATCGCCGGCTTCAGGTGCTGCCAGTCCGGGCCGTCCTTGGTGACGGTGACGAAATCATAGCCGAAGAACACGCCGGTCACGCCCGGAATGTCGAACAGGCGGCCGGCCAGCGGCGAGGCTTCGCGCGCGGCGTCCGCATCGCGGAAATCGGCCGTGCCGTCGAGCAGGACTTCCTTGCCGGGCAGGAATTTCAGCGTGGCGGGATTGGGGGTCGCCTCGGTCTGGATGAACATGGCCGCATCTCCGTGCGTATAGTTTGGAATAATTCTAAATAGGCTTTATGCCGGCGACATTCAAGCGAAACCGTTGGCCGGCAGCCCTGCCGGACAGATGATTTGCCTAGGCCAGGCTTTCAAGGTCTTCGTCGGAAAGATTCTGCGGCACGACGGTGACGGGAATGGGGAAGGCAGCACCCTTGCCGGCGATCGAGGCAACCAGTGGTCCCGGCCCTTCTTTCGCCGCACCCGCCGCAAGCACCAGGATGGCGATGTCCTGGTCCTCTTCGATCAACTGGTGGATCTGCTCGGACGGCTTGCCCTCGCGCACCACCAGTTCCGGCTCGATGCCCAGCGACTCGCGCACCTTCACCGCATAAGTGTCGAGGGCAGCCTTGGCGGTGGCCGTCGCCTCCTCGCGCATGATCTTTTCGACGCCGAGCCAGTGCTGGAAATCGCCGGGCTCGATGACGTAGAGCAGCACAACCACGCCGCCGGTGCTTTTCGCGCGGCGCGAGGCATAGGCCACGGCGCGCTCGCATTCGGGCGTGTCGTCTATGATCGCGAGGAATTTGCGCCGGTGTCCGGCTTCCCGGCTGAGACGTTTAGAGACCATTTTCCAACCCTATCGCGGGAAAGCCAGTTTCGGCGCAATCTGCCACCGGCGCCCGCCATCGGCAAGCGCCGCCACGCAGCCCCGGAAAGCTGCTGACATTTCGGGGATCATGCCCGGTGCCCGACGGCTGGTCAGCTGCTGACCAGCCCGACAATGTCGCGCACCGTCTTCATGGTGGTCTCGGCGAGCTTGCCGGCGCGTTCGCCGCCATCCCTGAGTACGCTGTCGATATAGGCGGTGTCGGCCGAAATGCGGCGCATCTCGGTTGCGATCGGCGCAAGCTTGGCCACGGCAAGATCGGCAAGTGCGGGCTTGAAGGCAGAAAACTGCTGGCCACCGAACTCGGCGAGCACCTGATCCTTGCTGGTCTCGGCAAGTGCTGCATAAAGCACGACGAGGTTTTCGGCTTCCGGCCGCCCTTTCAGACCGTCCGCTTCGGAGGGCAGGCCGTCCGGGTCGGTCTTGGCCTTGCGGATCTTCTTGGAGATCGTCTCGGCATCGTCCGTCAGGTTGATGCGGGACAGGTCGGAAGGGTCGGACTTCGACATTTTCTTCAGGCCATCGCGCAGCGACATGACGCGCGGCGCCGGACCTTCGATCAGCGGCTCGGTCAGCGGGAAGAAGCCGTTCACCTTCTCCTCGCCCGACATCATCTCCACGCCGACGCCGAGATCGGCGATGCGGCCGGAATAGTCGTTGTTGAACTTCTGGGCGATGTCGCGCGTCAGTTCCAGATGCTGCTTCTGGTCGTCGCCCACCGGCACATGGGTGGCGCGGTAGACGAGGATGTCGGCAGCCATTAGGCTCGGATAGACGAACAGGCCCGCGGAAGCGTTCTCGCGGTCCTTGCCGGCCTTTTCCTTGAACTGCGTCATGCGGTTCAGCCAGCCCATGCGGGCGACGCAGTTGAACACCCAGGCCAGGGTGGCGTGATCCGG
>VFQQ010003086.1_pt1 | contig 16918 bp, 15 predicted proteins | sample 3512341 | NCBI WGS metagenome assembly VFQQ01 (sample SAMN10412373, study PRJNA504923) | tailings metagenome | isolation source: Relicate 2 Philex TSF1 revegetated site | place: Philippines: Tuba, Benguet | collected 2017-08-29 | reverse complement strand
TCCCGAAGCTCCTCCCGGATCCCGCCGAACTTCTCGGGATTGTTCGCTTCCAGGAGGACCATGAGGAGCGTGTCCGAGTACCGAGTCTCATACCCGATCACCTCCCCGCGATAGAACTTCGGAATCTTCACGCCGTAGATCGCCCGCTGCCGCATCTCCTCTTCCAGTTCATCGACGAAGTCCCGCTGCACCATCTCAAACGCCTTCCGGTACGTCTCGGAAGTCCGCAGGGCGTTGTAGTGGAGTTCCCGCGAGCATCCGGCCCGTGCCGCCGCCGGCTTGACCCGTCCTTCGGTCCGGTAGGCCACGAGAAATTCGGTCTGCTGATCTGTCAGGGGCTTCTTCATCGCCTTCTCAATCGTTCGTCCGCGGTCTGGGATCCCTTTGTGCTCTTCATCGGCGCGCCCTTCTCCCATCACTTCCGCGCGGTTCCCCGTCTGTCTACTCCGGTCCTATCCGACCTGGAATCGAGGCAAGGCAATTGCCAGATCTGTGCTCATCGCCCCCGTTGTTTGGCAGGGGCGACAGGGTGGCTGTGCCACGAGCGATCATTCTCGATTCCGTGCCGAGCCGGCCCCCCGCCCCAGTCACCCCGCCGCCCTTGCCCCGGCTTCTCTCTGTCTCTCGGATAAACATTACAGAAAAGTTAGAATTTCGTGATCCGGCAACGAGCCGCCACCGTTCACTGGCTGTTGTGGCGTGATTTGCCCCTCCTCGACCTCCCTCTCTGCTGGAGGATTCCGATGCGATCTGTCCCGATGGCGTGGTTCGTCGCGGCGATGTGGCTGGTTCCCGGTTCCGGGGCCGCGCAAGCGGAAATCAAGGCCGAACTGCTGGAGTCGAAAGCGGTCTGGAAGCATCCGGCCCACCCCGCGGAGACGGACCTGATCCGCTTCCGCGATCGCTGGTACCTGGCGTTTCAGGAGGCGAGCGCCGCGGACTCCTACGACGGAGCGATCCGGATTCTGAGCTCCTCAGGCGGCGGAGAGTGGGTGTCGGTGGCCCGCATCGAGTCCCCGACCCCCGGGAGAGGGATTTCCGATCCGAAGCTCACGGTCATGCCCGGCGGGTCGCTGATGATGGCCGCAACGGGAGTCGTGCCCAGTCCCGGTCCGGACGATCCGCTTCCGCGGTTCGGAGGGACGATCCAGCGGCTGGGGTGGACTTCGGAGGCGGGGCGCGAATGGAAAGGTCCGGTGCGGATCGGCGCCGAGAATTATCTGCTCGACCGCGTGACATGGCGGGATCACGTCGCATACGTGTACGCCCGCGGCTGCATCTGCGGAAACGCCCAGACGGTGCAGATCAATTCGAGCCCCGACGGAACAGGACCGGGCCCCGCGCAGATCTTCAAGACGTTGTACGAGCGGCCGATGGAGCCCTTTTCCGGCGACGGAGCGCTCGTCTTCAACGGGGACTGGGCGTACTGCCTCGTGAGCCGCGTGCAGGGAGACTACACGCCGGACGTCGGCGCCGTCGGCCGCGCGAAAGCGCCGTTCACCGACTGGACGTGGAAACCGCTCAAGGAGCGGATCAGCTCGCCGAATCTGATTCAGCTCCCCGGTCCCGACGGCACGGCGGGCACCATCGTGGCCGCGGTCCGGCTGGCCACCGAAACACCTTCGACGGCGCTCTGCGAGGTCGATGCCGAGGGGGGGGCCCTGAAACCGATCCTGACGCTGCCGGCCGACGCCCGTCGGGGCGGAGTCGGCCTTGCGCTGGAGGGAGACGTCCTGTGGGTGAGCTATCCCGGCGTCTCGGAGGGGCAATCGAGCATTCACGTCGCCAGGATCAAGTGGCGGCGGGCGCCGTAAACGAACATCGATGCACCCGGCTTTCTTTGAGGCAACCCGCTGAATCGGCGCTCCCCAGTCTTCCGTACCTCAGACCATCTCACCGGCAGCACTGCTGCCAACTGTGCGCCAGCTGGGATCTGCACGCTCCATTCTCCAGGAGTACGGTGATCAGAACGTCGGCAGCAGCACCCGGCGAATGAGGGCCAGGTCAATCACCGGCATGGCGATCACGCGAGACGGCATCATCCCTCCAGGCACCGAACGCGTTCCACGCCTCCGCTGTGGGGGGGACACCGTCGCCATCTGTCACCGTCCAGCCCTCGATTCCCATCAACTGCCGCAGGACCGGAAACGGATCACCCCGGCCGCGGACTTCAATCCCCACCTCGGAGACAGACGTGTCCTCGGTACCGAAGTAGAGATCGATCGTAAACTCCTCGCCGACAATCTCCCCGCGATACGCCCCGGGCGAACCGGCCCACAGCTCTCGGAAGAACGCCGGCACCTCAACCCCCAGCGACTCCATCGCGGCCAGCTTGTCGGCACCCCCTGAGTCTCGAAAGAGTTCGATCTCCGGAACCGCGGCACGGAGCTTCGCCTGCACGTCTTCGACGGTCCCAAGCGACCCTCCATTCTCCAGAGAGACGGCCCGAAGTTCCCAAGGCATCGCCAAACCTCACTGAGTCGGTGCAGCCGCAGACAGTGAGAAAGATAGCCGCCGCTCCCTGCGCCGTCCCTGTCAATGGACCAACGGGAAGATCCGGTGAGCGTTGCGGAGCGGCGTGAACTAGATACGGTTCGCAGAGCCGAACGGGCCTCCAATCAGGGCCAACGCGACGGTGCCGATGACCCACGGCCAGCGGCGACGCTTTCTCACGGTCTCGGTCATCTGGCCCTCCTCCTGAAACGCTGCTCAAGGGGAAGGCAATGCGTCCGGCAGCGCCGGGCGATCCGGGCTCGGCTCAGCAGACTCGAACCGAACCAGCAGGATCGAGGCACAGGGGATACAGAAGGTCCCCCTCTCGTTCACCAGGGTGATCCACTCCTCGGAGACTTCCTGAAGCGTCCCCTTCATCGAGGTCTTGTGGTCATTGATGCCGGTGGTTTCCGGATCGACGGGAAGGTCCCGCATCGTCCCGAGGCCGTCTCCCCGCCGGAACTGGACCAGGCAGAACTTGCCAAGACGCGAGGCCAGGTGGGGCTTCGCAACCGGTGGGGGACTGCTCCCGCACCCGGCCAATCCCACGACAACCCCGAGAAGCATTGAGGCCCAAAGACATCTCATCGTGCTGTCAATCTTCCGAAACCGAATCGATCACCATCGTCGCGACAGTGAAGCGAGCCCCATTGTGGGTAACCCGATTCCTGACCTCAACGGCCAGCCGACATGTCCACCACCCCGCATTCGCACGTCGTCAAGGATCAGTGACGGGGCGGGTATCGGGGCTGCTCCGGGCACGGTTCCAGGGGCTTTCTCGATATCCCCCACCGTCTCGCCGGAGGGCGCCCGTTGATCAGTGGTCAGTGACCGGCGACTCAGCAGTATCTCGGGTGAACCGGATCTCCCCTCGTGTCGCACCTTTGATGTAAAAGCGGTCGGGGCCATCCCACCGGATGTCAATTCGAGGAGAGAAGATGTTGGACAGGTAGAGACTCACTCGAGCTCGCCAATGCAGGCCCTCGGTCGCCTCGAGCGGCGTGTGCAGATAGAGGGCCGTCCCGGAGGCACTCCACGAGCCAACGGTCTCGTCCTCGACCATCGTGCGATCGGGATTCAGCTGAAAGATTGTTGCAAATTCGCCGCCGTTGTCTGTCCATCGGCCGACCAGAGCTCTCTCCGCGGCATTCAGAGGCCGGAAACGATAAGCGAGCGGTCCGCCGACAATGACCAGGGTGGTGACCAGAACAACCCACGGCCAGCGTCGACGCTTCTTCATGTTCTCGCTCACTGCACATTCTCGGGAACGACCGTCTTCTCCACCGGCTGCATCGACCAGAGCCATCCGCTGAGGAGCACGAGAAAGGCGACCGTCCCCGCCTTCCAGGTTCGGTTGAAAGGGGTTGGCGAGTCGCTTACGACCGCGCAAAAGGCCGTCAGAGACGCACAGGCAGAAGTCCCCCAGCACCCGAATCGCCCGGTCTTGGCTGCAAACGACATCAGTGGCCTCGCAAGAATTCACATGGTGAATGAACCGACCCGATTTGCACCCACCTAACGTGAATGGCGACCGGAAAGCCCGTGTCGCTGAGCATCGCCGCAACACGCAGCCGGATCAAGCAGCACTTTCTCAGCCTTCGGCCGGTCACTATTCCCCCCCCCCCCCGCCCCCGCCCGGCCGGAGAGATATCGGCAACTGCCGATGCATTGCCGGGGGATCCGGGTTACGCTGTCACGCGCCCTCGCTTCTCACTGACGGGGCCTCGAACGTCGAAAGGGACCCCACATGCTGCGCATCCAACAGCCAGGCCTGTCGCGCCGCGACTGGTTGCGAGTCGGCGGGATCGAACTCGGGGCCCTCACCCTCCCCGCGCTCGCCGCCGCCGCGAACCGCCGCGTCGTCTCGGAAACCCGTCCCGATGCCGCGTCCCCCGTCGCCAGCTCCTTCGGCCGGGCCAAATCAGTCATCGTGATCTTCCTCGGCGGCGGCCCGCCGCAGCACGAAACGTGGGACCCCAAGCCGCAGGCCCCCGCCGAGATCCGCGGCGGCTTCGGCACGATCTCCACCCGCACCCCGGGGCTCGAGATCGGCGAGCTGATGCCCCGCACGGCCGAGCTGACCGACCGGATCGCCGTCCTGCGGGCGATGGTCACGGGTGACAACGCCCACTCGTCGAGCGGCTACCACATGATGACCGGCGTGCCGCATGTGCCGCCGAGCTCCGAAAACGCCGTCTCCAAAGCTCCCAACCTCGCCCCCCACTGGGGAGCGATCAACAAGTACATCCGCCGCGGCGACTCCCTCGGCATCCCGCCCGCCCTCACGCTTCCCACCCGCATCGCCAACGTCGGCGAGATCGTCTGGCCCGGCCAGACCGGCGGGATCCTCGGCCCCAAGTACGATCCGTGGCTCCTCACCTGCGATCCCTCGCAGGCGGGCTTCAACGTCCCCGACCTGACCCTCCCCCCCGAGATCCCGGCCCTCCGCCTCGAGAAGCGGCTCTCGCTCCTCGAACAGCTCCACCCGCATCTCGACGGCGTCGCCGCAGCGGCCGCGACCACCGACTTCGACCGCCAGACCCAGCAGGCCCTCGAACTTCTCGGCGGCTCCGGAGTCCGCCGCGCCTTCGACCTCTCGCTGGAAAGCGACGCCACCCGCAACCGCTACGGTCGGACCCGCTGGGCTCAGAGCATCCTCCTCGCGCGGCGGCTCGTCGAAGCGGGGGTCTCGCTGATCCAGGTGAACTGGTGCAAGGTCGACAACGAGCCCAACGGCGGCGGCTGGGATACGCACGACAACCACAACGACATGCTCAAACGGTTCCTGATGCCCTGGATGGATCAGGCCTACTCCGCGCTCCTGACCGATCTCTCCGACCGGGGGCTCCTCGACGAAACGCTGGTCCTGTGGGTTGGTGAGTTCGGCCACACCCCCAAGTTCAACCCCAAGGGGGGCCGCGATCACTGGGGGCACTGCTTCTCGGTCGCCCTCGCCGGCGGAGGAGTCCGGGGCGGCCTCGTCCACGGCCGCTCCGACGACCACGCCGCCTTCCCCCTCTCCGGCCGCGTCGAGCCGAGCGACCTCCACGCCACGATGTTCCACTGCCTCGGCTACACCCCCGACACGGAACTCCACGACACCCAGGGCCGCCCCCACCCCCTCAGCCGAGGCCAAGTCATCAAAGAAATCCTCTAACCAGCGTCCCGCTGGACCGGGGCGGCGTGGTGCGATGGGTTGCGCTGAGGGGGCTGCGACGCCAAGGCGCGGTGTTTGGGAGGACGATGGTCGCGGTGGCGTCTGGAGGCCTTCAGACGTTTACTTCTTCAACGCGGCGCTCGGCTCTGACTTCAGCCCCGCCGTATTGACCGCAATCACTCGGTAGCTGTGCGGCTGTCCGGCCGCGGCGGTCGAATCGGTGAACTGCATCGGCACGAGGGGCTGCGTCGGCGTGTCGCTGTACTGCAGGTTCTGGAAGATCGGCCGGCCGAACGGGTTCGCCCCTTTTTCCGGAAGGGTGGCGACGATCTCGCCGTCTCGCTCGATCAGGAATCGCGCGAGCCCGCTTTCGAGGTCCGCGGTCGACTCCCAGGTCAGCCGGTTCTCGGCCAGTTGCAGTCCGGTCGGGGCCGGCGGCGGAGTGGTGTCGACCACCGCGGTGTCTTTGACGTACTGCATCCAGGCCTTCGCCATCGCTTCGTCGGGGAGCCATCCGGCTTTCAGGGGATCGCTTGAGAACTTGGACGCAGCGACCGCCTCGGTCCCGGTGATCGGAGCCAGCCATGCGGTCTCGGCCGCCATCCTGTTGAGCCGAGCCCCGGACCCTTTCGGCAGGCGGGCGGTCAGGCAGGCGTCGAGCCAGGGGATCGCCATGTACCGCTGGTTACCGCATTCGTGCGCGGTCAGCGGATCGATCGCGACTCCGACGAGTCCTCCCTGGCCGCGGACTTCGCTAAAGAAGACCTCGTTCCCTGGCCACACCCCCGCGAACCGGCCCTCCTTGTCGGTCACCCCTTCCTTCGTCCCCAGGTTGCACATCAGCGGCACCTGGAGCGCGGCGCTCGGGAGCGTGTGCGTCTTGATGGTCGTCTGCTTGGCGTTCGGCGTGAGAAGCGGCACGCCGGAGCGGAGCCACGCGGCGGCGACCCGCTCGGGGAACAGCATCACCATCCCGCCGGCCCAGTGTCCGCCTCCGCTGTGTCCCCAGAGGGCCCAGGGGACGGTGGCGAGTTCCGGATGCCCGGACTTCGCACCGAGATCGGCCAGCCCCTTCTGGAAGGCGGCGGCGGAGCCGTTCCGCGGATCGCACCACATCTGGCAGTCCGCCTTCTCGGGCTGCTCGTAGGCGGGGGAAAGCAGCGCGCAGCTGTGCTTCCTGGCGAGGGCCTGCCAGTGGAGGTCGAACGCCCCCGTCAGTCCCGACTTGCACGACCCTTCGCCGCAGCCGTGCTGATGAACCACCACCCCCCGCAGCGTCGGAACACCCCCGGGAATCCAGATCGTGTAGTTGACGGGGTAAACCAGTTCCCCCGGCTGCGTCGAGGCTTCGTAGCGGACGCGGTAGTAAGGGGGCTTCGCCTCCGGGAAGACGTCATACGGGACGTTCTGGGCAAACGCCGGGGAAGAGACCACGGCGAGCACCAGAGCCAATCGCCACAAGTCGCCGATCATCCGGACGGGCATCGCGTGTTCCTGAACAGGAGAGGGTGTGGAGGACCAGGAGACTCTATCAGGCCGTGAGCGACGGTTCCCCTGCACCCGGTTCGTGCCGTCCGGTTCGTAACGTTCCTCGCGCGAGCACGGCTTGCCGCAGAGACGCGACTCACGCCGGCGACTCCCCCTTGCTTCGGCCCCGAGCTAGCATGGCTCCGCCTCGCAGCGAAAACGGCCCTCTTGGGGAGATCGGGAAAGCTCATGTTGCGATGGAATTCTGAACGCAGTGTTGTCTCCCGCCGCGCGGCCTCTGCTGTGTGTGTCGCGGTCCTCGGTCTCGTCGCGCTCTCGCCGCGGGCCTCCGAAGCCGGCGAACGGGTCACGGCCGCCGCGGACAAAGTGCTGGAACCGCTCAAAGAGGGACCAGTCTCGATCCCGCTGAAGACGCCGCTCGGAACATCCGACTTCACGATCCGCCTCTCGCTGGAGGCCGACCAGACCGACGCGCAGGACCTCGGGGATCTCGTCAGTCTGTGGAATCCGAGGACGAGGCACGGCTTCACGCTCGGCCTGCGGAACAACACCGGCAGCACGACCAGCCAGGCCAACTGGCGGCAGTTGCAGTTCGGCATCGACGCAGGCAGCGAACCGGCCTGGCGTGACGAGGGGCGTCCCGGCGCGGCGATCCTCGGGTTCTCGATCGCCGTTCACGACGGAGCCCTGTATGTCGGCACGTGCGAAGCGGGGGACGCCGCCGGGCAGGTCTACCGCTACGCCGGCCCGGGGGAGTGGGAGCCGATCGGGACGCTCGACGGTTCCAATACTGTCACGGCGCTCGCCACGTTCGAGGGTCGCCTCTACGCAGGGACTGGAAAGTATCGCCTGGGAGGCTCGGCGCTCACGGAGTCGACCAATACGAAGCTGGGGGGGAAGGTCTACCGCTTCGTCCGGCCGGGGGAATGGGAACTCGTGGGGGAGCTTCCGTCGACCGAGGCGGTCGCGGCCCTCGTGACGTACCGGGGTCAGCTCTACGCCTCATCGCTGTACCGGCCTGCGGGCTTCTTCCGGTACGAGGGAGGGAAGAGCTGGACCTCGATCCCGACACCCGACGGCCGCCGCGTGAATGCCCTCGGAGTGCACGGCGGGTTTCTGTACGCCACCAGCTATGACAGCGGCGCCGTGTACCGCTTTGATGGAACGGCGTGGAAGGATTTGGGGCTCGTCGATCAGGACGTCACGCAGAACTATTCGTTTGCGACCTGGCAGAACGCACTGCACGTCAGCACCTGGCCCAGCGGCAAGGTCTATCGGCTGGGGGAGGGCGATCGCTGGATTGACCAGGGGCGGCTGGGGGACGAGCAGGAGGTGATGGGGATGCTCGTTCATAACGGCGCGTTCTACGGGGGGACGCTGCCGAAGGGAGAGGTCTATCGCCTCGACGGGGAAGCCCGCTGGACGCGGCTGAAGCAGCTCGATGAGACGCCGGACGTCCGGTTCCGGCGGGTGTGGACGATGGGGACCTGGCAGGGGCGGCTGTTCACCACAACGCTCCCCTCGGGAAAAGTCTGGTCGATGTCGGCCGGCAGTCTCGTGACGCACGATCGGGAGCTCCCCGCCGGCTGGCACGACATCGCAGCGGAGCGCCGCGGCCGCAAGCTGTTCCTGTCGGTCGATGGCGAACAGGTGGCCGAAGGGGAAACGCCGGAGACCTCGCTCGCTACGGAGGGGCTGGAGCTGAAGATCGGGGAGGGACCGCGGGGGCGGTTTCCGGGTCGGCTCAAGAGTGTTTCGTTGGAAGTTCGGTGAGCGAGAGGTTCGACGGGAACGTCAGCGGCTCAGATCCCGTTTTGGCCGGCGGAGCGTCCCCCGCTCAAACCCATCGTCCCAAGCCCACCCGGGTCCAGCACGCTGCTGGCCCCGCCGGAGACGCTTCTGTCGTGGAACCACGGCACACGGCAGGCACCCCATCGCGGACCGGCATCGCGGGCCCCCCTCTCCAACACGCCCGCACTGCACTCCCCGCGGTGAGGAGAAACAGGAGCCCTCAACGCCTGTCCCAGTCAAGGCAGGCGCATCGAGCGTCTTAGCGCAACCCGACGCCAACGCCCACTCCGGTCCAGCGGGACGCTGGCTCCGGCGGGCAGGAGTTCCGCCCCTGCACCCGGGTTAGAGGCCTGGCGCAACGGGAACGCGAACGGCGGATCGCTATGATTTCTCCCCCGGACGCCGCTCGTCGGATCTTGAAGGAACGCGGCCCGGACAAACCGAAAAGGGAACGGCCCCATGCGGCGCTCGAAGTGGTGGGCAATTCGACTCGGCCTCGTGGTCCTCGCCGCGATTGTCCTCCTCGTCGTCCGGCTCGATCGCTCCACGCTGACCCAGGTCCGCTCACTCACCGGTCACGCCAAGGGAATCCTCCACCTCCAGTTCTCCGCCGACGGCCGCTGGCTCGCCTCCGCCGGATTCGACAAAACCGCCCACCTCTGGGAAGTCGCCACGGGGAAAGAGATCGCCACCCTGCCGCACCCCGCCGCCGTGACCGGGCTCGTGATCCATCCGGCGGGCGAATGGTGCGCGACCGCCAGCGACGGACGAATCCGGGTCTGGAGCCTCCCCGACGTCAAACTCCTCCGCGAACTCGATCGCCCGCAGCCCGTCCGGGCGCTGAGTCTCTCAGGCGACGGCGGCTACCTGATGTGCGGCGAAGGGACCCGGGAGTTCAAGCTCGAAGGGGAGACGGCGGAACAGGGGGCGATGGAGGTCCTCGACACGAAGACCTGGGAGCCGATCTTTCCCGCCCGCGAATTCTCCCACCCGATCTCCGCCGTCGCGATCGCCCCCAGCGGCAGCCGCCTCGCCTTCAAGGAGCAGTCCAAGGAACACCGCCTCTACATCGAGCGGATCGACGGCGCGGAACGGGGCCGGATCGCTCCGGTCCGCGAGGAGGAACTGACCTGGTCTCCGGACGGGCGTCTGCTGCTGACCGGCGGCGCCCGGATGTGGCACTGGGACGGCGAACGGCTCACCGAAGGTCCGCCGCTGCCGGTCGCCCCGTTCTCGAACTCCGGCGCCTTCACCCCGGACGGAGCCCGGTTCGTCTCCGCAGGGAGCGCCCACTCCCTGACGAATCTCTGCCTCCACGGTGTCGCCGTCCTCATCGATCCCGCAGCCAACCGGGTCGTCGGCCGCGCTGTCGTGGGGGACTCCTTCGGCTTCTCGCCGCAGAACAAGGAGACCCTCTACTGTGCCGCCTTCTCACCGGACGGCACGCTCCTGGCGACGGGGAGCGACGACGGCCGTCTCCAGCTCTGGAAGGTGCCGCCGAAGTGAGGGGCGGGGCTCAGGGGCGAGCGGCATCAGCCTTCTCGATGCCGCTCGTCGGGAATGGGAAGCGGGGCCGCCGCCGTTCCTCGACCCGTGCCCGGATCTCGGCCGCAGTCAGCGCACCGAGCTTCGCCTGAACCCGTGCGTGGGCGAGGGGACTCGCCGAAATGATGACCTGATTCTGCATGGCGACTGCAGGCGTCGGCTGCTGGCGAACGGCTCGCGAGGTCGCGGAGAGCAGCGTGGTCGCCTCCTCCGCGACGTCCGCCGCCGTGGTCTTCCCATCAAGGAGCGGCGCGACGTCGTAGACGCGGATCTGAGTCCCACGGGAGAGCCGCTTGACGGAGGTCAGATTGACCACCGAGTTGTCGATCGAATACGCCAGACTCAGCTCGCTGGTGATCGCAGCGAACGCTTCTTCGACCGTCATTCCATCCACCTGGACCTGAACAGGCTGGTTCGTCGTCAGTCCGAGGTCCTGCAGACCTCCTTCGTCGAGAACGATGTTCACCTTGCCCGCGTCGGCGATGACCTGCAGCACGCGACTCAGAGTCTTCGGCTGCTTCTCGACCTTGAGCCGGGTCTTCATCGCGTCACGGACCTGCTGGACATCGGCAGGGTATTCCGTGACGTCTCGAATCTTCGGCTCGGCGGGGGCGGCCACCGGCCTGGTCGCCTCCATCGGTTCCGGATCGGCCCCGGCGGCCGCTGTCGTGGCAAGCGTCGCGAGGAGCATCAGGTTGAAGACCGGGCGAAGAGCAGCAGGCATGATCCGATCCTGAGAGGAAGAAGGTGGCCGAAGCGGAGCGGAGCATACGCCCCGTTGCGAAAACGAGTCGACGTCAGTTCTCCCATCCGTTGCGAGTGGTCCGAACGTCTTGTGCTCCTTGTTGATGGAACAACATCGATGGATCGCAGGGAACTTTTCGACCGGGGTGACGGTGCGATCTGCGCGGAACGCCGCGCTCTGCGGCGGAGAGGGAAGCGGAGCTGTCGACGCAGTTCGTTCCATGGAATTGATCCGCGGCACCCTGCGTCGGATACTGCGGCGATGAATTCCTCCCATGTCCGCCGCCTGCTCTTCCCGCTCCTCGCGATCGCCATTGCCGGTCTCCTGTGGGGCTTCGGAAAGGCCCCCGCCAAGGTCTCCCCGAAGGAGACTCCCGAAAGTCGCGACGCCCAGCCCTCCGCGCCGAAAACGCAGGTCACCTCCAAGCCCGCGCAGCCGGTCGAACCGGCGTCGGAAGACCGCCCGGGGGAAGACTGGCCGCAATTCCTCGGTCCACTCCAGACCGGGATCTCGGGAGAGACGGGACTGCTCGAGGTATGGCCCAAAGAGGGCCCGCCGAAACTCTGGAAGCGGGAGATCGGCACCGGCTACAGCGCTCCGTCGGTCGCCGGGAACCACCTCGTGATCCACCACCGGGTCGGGAACGAGGAGATCATCGAGTGCCTGCGGGCCGACACTGGGGACCCTCTCTGGAAGCGGGCCTACGGCAGCCGGTTCCGCGACCCGTACGGCTACAACAACGGACCGCGATGCTCGCCGCTGCTGCTCAAGGGCCGCTGCTACACGCTCGGGGCCGAAGGAGCCCTGGTCTGCGTCGCGCTCGAGTCGGGCGAGGTCATCTGGAAACGTGACCTGCAGAAGGAGTACACGATCCCCGAAGGCTTCTTCGGAATGGGCTGCTCGCCGATCGCTTATGAAAACCACCTGATCGTGCTGGTCGGGGGGCAGCCGCAGGCGGGGGTCGTCGCGTTCGATCTCGACACCGGCAAGACCGCCTGGGAGTCCGTCGGTAAGCCGACCTGGGACGGCGTCCCGACCAGCGGCGGCGACCCGGACCCATACGAGTGGACTGGCGACGAGATGATGATCAGCTACTCGTCTCCCCTCCTGGCGACGATCCACGGCCAGCCGCATCTGTTGTGTCTCATGCGGCAGGGGCTCGTCTCGCTCGATCCGAAGACCGGTCGCGAGCGATTCAAGTTCTGGTTCCGCCCGCGGGTCCACGAGTCGGTCAACGCCGCCCGGCCGGTCGTCGTCGACGACAAGATCTTCGTCTCGGCCGCCTACAAGCTCGGCTCGGCGCTCCTGAAGGTGAAGCCGGACGGCGACTCCTACGACGTCGTCTGGAAGAACCCGCGGAACATGCTCACCCACTGGTCGACCTCGATCGCCCTCGACGGCCACCTGTATGGCTTCAGCGGACGGCACGAGGAGGAGGGAGAGTTGCGGTGCCTCGACGTCGAGACCGGCCGGATCGATTGGCAGTCGAACGGTTGGGACCGTCCGCTGAACGACCTGGCGCAGAACCCGACCACGGGAGTGATCACCGACGCGAAGACCAAGGTCGAGATCCCCTACCCCTTCTATGGCCGGGGCTCGAAGATCCTCGCCGAAGGGAAGTTCATCGTCCTCGCGGAGCGGGGAGGAATGCTGGCGCTCGTTCGCCCCTCGGCGGAGAAGGTGGACGAGATCTCGCGGTGCACGATCCCCGAGATGCACTACCCGAGCTGGACCGCGCCGGTCCTCTCGCGGGGCCGGCTCTACCTTCGCTGCGAGGACGCGCTGGTCTGCCTGGATCTCAAGAAGCCGAAAGGCTGACCCGGTCCGGTTCATCAGTTCAGGATTTCTCCAGGTACGCCAGGATCGAGAACCAGATCAGCCCGGCCGCCACAAAGAACAGGACCAGTGCCGCCGTCCGGGCCGCCGCGACACTCTTCACCCCCAGGGTCGCCATCGTTCGGACGCCGCGGGCATCCTTGAGATAGAAGTGGCTGGGAGCGACGACCACGATCCCCATCGCCAGGACGCCGAACACCCCCAGCGCGGAGAACACCCCGATCAGGAGGGCAAAGAACAGGTTGAAGCCCGGCGTGACGCCGGGACGGGGAATCCGGGAGTGGTAGTACACCGGCACGTAGAGGGCGAACACCAGCAGGGCCACGACCCACTTGCCGATCCGGACGGCGTTCCAGATCTGGGTGAACGACGAGACCGGTCGCCCGGCGGCCCGATCGAGGGCGATCAGGACTTCGCCGCAGGCGACCTGAAAGCATTCGTCCAGCATCTTGTCGGACGAGCCCCCGAGAAATCCGATGTGCCGGGAGCCGCCGACGGTCCGGTCGACCTCGGTCCCGTTGAGTGTCCCCTTGATCGCGATCCGGGTCCGGGCCGAGGCGCCAGGGAGCAGGGGGAGGAGGTACCGCAGCAGCCGCGAGCCGGGATCGTGGACCTGCACCGTCACCCGCAGATCGACCTGCCGGAACACCTCCGCGTTTCGCAGATGCTTGCGGACCATGCTGTCGAGCCGCCCGAGGTCCGCTTTGGCCACCCCGTCCGCCCGGGCCGCGACCGTCACGTTGAACCGGCGCCGCGTCAGGGACGGGGATGAACTCTCGTCGTCCTCTTCCGACGACTCAAAATCGTCGTCGAACTCGTCCTCGTCGGGAGCATCCGCCGCGGGAACCCGGAACCGCTGGCCACATTTGCGGCATTGTCCCGACTTTCCCGCCGCCTCATCCCGCACCGCTACCGCCGCGTCGCAATGCGGACACGAAAACCGGATCGTCATCGGTTCCCCCTCCCCCGCGCTGGCCAAGGCCCCGCCGCCGCCCGTTCTGCCGAAGATCCGGATCAGGCTGCGATTTCCGGCGGGAGATGTCAACGGCGGCCCCGCTCGGATGAGCCGGCGGAAGTGAGGCTCCGGCGGCGTGGAACCCCCTGCGGCGCGTGGCTATCCTGACCGCTCTTCGCCTGAATCTCACGACCTGTCCGCACAGCACACGAGGAATCGTCATGGCCCCCAAGGCGCTCAATATCGGGATGATCGGCTACGGCTTCATGGGCCGCGCCCACACCAACGGCTACAAGCGGGTCAACGACTTCTTCGACCTGCCCCTCCGCCCGGCCCTCAAGGCGGCCTGCGCCCGGAGCGCCGAGAAGATCCAGGCCTTCGCCGACCAGTGGGGCTACGAGTCGATCGAGACCGACTGGCGGAAGCTCGTCGAGCGGAAGGATATCGACGCCGTCGACATCTGTGTCCCCAACAACCTCCACAAGGAGATCTCCCTGGCCTGTGCCGCCAACGGCAAGATGATCCTCTGCGAAAAGCCCCTGGCGATGAACGTCGCCGAGGGTGAGGAAATGTGCCAGGCGGTCGAGAAGGCCAAGGTCGTCAACACGGTCTGGTACAACTACCGCCGTGTCCCCGCCGTCACGATGGCCAAGCAGCTCATCGACGAAGGCCGCCTCGGGAAGATCTTCCATTACCGGGCGAACTTCCTGCAGGACTGGACGATCTCGGAAGACCTCCCGCAGGGGGGCAATGCCTTGTGGCGGCTTGATGCTGCCGCCGCCGGCTCGGGCGTGACGGGGGACCTCCTCGCTCACTGCATCGACACGGCGATCTGGCTGAACGGCAAGGTGAGCGACGTCACCGCCGTGACGGAAACCTTCGTCAAGGAGCGGATGCACAACCTGACCGGCAAGAAGGAGAAGGTCGGCATCGACGACGCCTGTGCCTTCCTGTGCCACTTCCAGAACGGCTCGCTCGGCCTGTTCGAGTCGACCCGCTACGCCCGCGGCCACAAGGCCCTCTACACGTTCGAGATCAACGGTGAGCATGGTTCGCTCAAGTGGGACCTGCACGACCTGCACCGCCTCGAATTCTTCGACTACAAGGACGAAGGGAAGCTCCGCGGCTGGCGGTCGATCCACGTCACCGACGGCGAGCACCCGTACATGAACAAGTGGTGGGTGCCGGGCCTGCAGATCGGCTACGAGCACAGCTTCGTGCACCACGTGCGGGATTTCCTCGAAGGGGCCGCCAAGGGTGAGCCGTGCGGCCCGACCTTCCGGGACGCCCTCGAGACCCAGAAGATCTGCGACGCGGTTCTCGCCAGCGGCAAGGACCGGACCTGGAAGAGCATCTGAGCCGACTCGATGGTCTGTGACAGGCTGGCTCCCGGCGGCTGACGCCGGGAGCCAGCTTTTTCGTGCAGGGCGCAGCACAGCGGATTGAGGAGGCGTTCGATGGACCGCGAATCGATCTTCTCCGCCAGCATCGGGTTCTTCCTCACCCCGATCGCGAACTATCTCGAGGACCCCCGCGTCACCGAAATCATGGTGAACGGGCCGGATGAGATTTACGTCGAAATCGGCGGCCGGCTGTTCGAGACCGAGGACCGCTTCGTCAGCGAAGACGTGCTCCAGTCGGCGGTCCACAACATCGCCCAGTACGTCGGCCGCGAGATCGACCCCGAGCGGCCGATCCTCGACGCCCGCCTCCCCGACGGCTCGCGCGTCCACGCCGTCCTCCCCCCCAGCGCCCGCCGTGGGACCTATCTCACGATCCGCAAGTTCCGGCGGGACGTCCACACGCTCGACGACTTTCTGACGCAGGGGAGCCTCTCCCCCGCCGCGCGGGAGTTCCTGTCGATCGCCGTCCGGCTCCGGAAGAATGTCCTGATCGCCGGGGGGACCGGGACCGGGAAGACGACGTTCCTCAATGCCCTCTCGACCGCGATCCCCGCCGAAGAGCGGATCGTCGTCATCGAAGACAGCTCCGAGCTCCGGCTGAATCAGCCTCATACCCTGTACCTTGAGTCGCAGCAGGCGGACTCCGAGGGACGCAAGGGGGTCACGATCCGGCAGCTGTTCGTCGCGTCGCTCCGGATGCGGCCTGACCGGATCGTCGTCGGCGAAGTCCGCGGCGGCGAAGCGCTCGACATGGTCCAGTCGATGATCAGCGGCCACTCCGGCAGCATGACCACGGTCCACGCCAGCACGCCCCGGGACGCGCTGGTCCGGCTGGAAACGCTCTGCCTGATGTCGGACGTCGAGCTGCCGATCTACGTGGCCCGGGCGCAGGTCGCATCGGCGATTCACCTCGTGGTCCAGCTCACGCGGTTCACCGAAGACGGCTCGCGGCGGATCACGCGGATCACCGAGCAGACCGGCCTCGACACGAGCAGCAGCTACCAGTTCCGCGATCTGTTCGTCAGCCAGCACAAGGGACGCGGCGGGGACGGCCGGCTCCTGACCGACCTGCAGCACACGGGAGAACTCCCGTCATTCGGCCGCGAGGTCCAGGAACATGGCATGCTCGACTCGGCGAACCTGACCCGCTCGATGTGGGTGAAGTAAGCCGGGCCGCCGGTCTCTTCCGGCCCGCGCCGCTTAGAAGCTGTTTCAAAAACGTGCTCGGCCCCCAGATCCAGCCCCAAAGGAGTGCCAGGCGGAAATGCGGTCTTGGCGCAACCCGACGTGCCTGCCGATCCCGGTCCAGCGGGGTCGCTGGCCCCGCCGGAGGCGCTTCCGTTCAGGGAACCATGGCCAACGGCTGGCGCCCAGTTCCGGAAACCAGCATCGCGGGCTCCCTCTCTCTCCAGACCGCGGGAATCGCAGGGGAAGCGTTCTGATGAAGAGAGTCCGCCACACCCAGCGCTCGCTTGGACACGAAACGTGTTCCGTGGTTCTCGAGC
>VFQQ010003085.1_pt1 | contig 16920 bp, 34 predicted proteins | sample 3512341 | NCBI WGS metagenome assembly VFQQ01 (sample SAMN10412373, study PRJNA504923) | tailings metagenome | isolation source: Relicate 2 Philex TSF1 revegetated site | place: Philippines: Tuba, Benguet | collected 2017-08-29 | reverse complement strand
CTGCTGCTGCCGCTGCTGCTGCCGCTGCTGCTGCCGCTGCTGCTGCCGCTGCTGCCGCTGCTGCCGCTGCTGCCGCCGCCAGGTGTCGAGCAGCCGGCCATTCCAGGGTGCTCTTGCACCACGCGCCTGCGCTTCCCTGTTCACCGACCTTGTCCCTGCCCACCTCAAATCCTTGACCGCAGGCTGGCTGGTGTCCTCAAGCAGGGGCCTGCTCAACTTGTGGGAAGCCAGCCCCAGCGGCGGCCGCGGCGAGGCAGCCCTCATGTGCATGCACTCCCAGGTGGGCAGGGGTGCATGGGAGGAGGGCCAGGGGGTCTCACAGGTGGCTGGCCTGTGTGGAAAAGAGCATGGACATTCCGCCTAGTGCATAACCTGAAGGCAGCACCCAGGCTTCCACCACCCCACCCCTCCCTCTCCTGCCCCGCCCAATGCAACTCCGACAGGGCACCGACTTCACAACGGTGTGCATGGACGGGGAGCGGCCCACCCGCATGCTGCTGGGCGCCTCCATGGACCGCAGCGGCAACGAGTGGGTGTCGGCGCACTCGCTGGAGGTGGAAACACTGCTGGTGGGTTGTTTATTACAAGTTTAAGAAGCAAGTTGGAGTTCAACCGTTGAATTCGTGCCTTCATTACAGAATTGCTGCAGCCACAAAAGTGACCGCCCGTGGCGGGCTATGCATGAACCAAGCGCCTGTGTGTGCAGTTGACGGGGGGCACTGCGAGTGCAGCTGTCGTCGTTCAGCCGCGGCAGGCAGCCGCAATGCTACTGACTGAACACCGAGCTGTACGCTCATCCGCTCACCCCTGCAGGCGCCAAAGGGGCGGTGCCCCATGCCGCACAGCGCCGCCTCCAAGGTGCAGGGCCAGAACTGCCTGGCCGTGGCCTCGCTGCACTCCTTTGGCGGACCCCTGGCGGGTGCGCATGGGGCTGGGGCAGGGCATGCATGCACAGCCGCTGCGGTTGCTGCCTCATCGTGCTGCTTGGGTGAGCCATGCCGCACTGAGCCATGCCATGCCATGCTTCCCAACTAATCTGGTCGATTTGCATGGCATGCCATGCGCTCTTGCATTCCATGCCATGCCATCCGGCTGCGTCTCATGTCACGCCATGCCATCCATGCCGTGTCATGCCACCCGGCTGATGCTCAAGCATGCCATGCCACGCCATGCCATGCCATGCCACTCTGATGCAGTCCTTGATCATGCCCTCTGCCTGCAGAGACGGTGGTGGCCAGCTACGGCGGCGCGCTCGTCTGCTGGTCGATAGGCAATGCCGGCAAGCCAGGTAACAGCAGCGCCATGTGCAGCTTCCCCTGCTCCGGCCATGACACACTGTTTGGCCTGCAATTGTGCAAACCCTACCTGCTGTGTGCAACCTGTTGCCAGCACCTTGTCTTCGCATCGTCCAGCCAATGCGCCATTTCGCCACCCTGCCCAAACCCTGCCCAAACCCTGCCCAAACCCGCAGCCGCCAGCAACAGCTCAACGCCGGGCGGTGCGGCTCCCAAGGCGATCTGGAAGGCGCACGATGCGCTGATCACCGCGCTGCACAAGAGCTCATTTGGGCTGTCGCTGTTCAGCGGCGCGGCGGACGGCAAAGTGCACATGTGGGTGTACATGCTCGTTTGATGGGAAGGACGGTTTGGTGGGCTGCCGGCTGGCCTGCGTGTTGAAGGTGGCCGCTGACTTTGCACAGCTTGCTGCAAGGTCAGCCGCAGTCATGGCATGGCGTTTTGGTGCAGTTGAGCAAGTGGCGCACCTCTCAGCAGTCACATGCTATGCCGCCACCCTCCTTGCTACGCTTGTAAAATGCAGGTTCAACATGCGTGAGAAGCCCAGCCGCCCCAACCTGGAGCTCAGCCAGCAAGGGCGCATCACGGGTGCGCATATTTGTGGCTGGGGCGGGAGGATTCCACACCTTGGCATGCATGGCACCCCACATGCATGCCGCAAACACATTGCCGGCTGTTCCTGGCTGCCATGCCGCCCGGGTTCTGTATGCTTGCTCAACTCCAACCCCCATGCGGCAACCTCCACGTCTCTTCCATCTCCCCCCGCGCCCTGCAGGCATCTCGCAGGTCAACGACAGCCAGCTGTTGACCACAGCAGGGGATGGGCGACTCATGGTGTGGGACCTGCGCAACGCCTCTGCCGGTCCAGTCAAGTTTGCTGTGCCCGATGCCAGGTGGGGGCCGATGGGCTGGGCTTGGGACTGCTGTATAGCAGCGGCTGCATGCGGGTTGTAGCTTCAGGGCCGCCGCTCTGTTGGGCAGCTCTGGGGCTTGCCGGCATGTAATGTGGCAGCTGCCACACGCCGCCGTGCCGCTACGCTGCCGATGCTCCAGGCACCTGCTGCCTGCTCACTTCGACCTGCTTGCCCATTCACCCTGGCCTCTGTCTAACAAGTCCTTTCCATATCTGCCCACCACCGCCCTACAGGCCCATTGTGCGCATGGCGGTGAGCCCCTTTGCCGACTGCGCGGCGGTGGCCACCACAGGCGGCCTGTACACAGTTGACCTGCTGGATTCGGCCTGCTCGGTGACCGCCATTGCGCCGGGCGCGCCCCGCACCCCCTACACAGCGCTGCTCTGGAACTCTGCCACGTCAGAGGTTGTTGTGGCGGGCGGGCAGGGCGGCCCGGGGACCATCAGTGTGTACAAGGCCCGCCTGGGCTACTGATGAGCTGCGGCGCGCTGAGGCTGCCGAGGCTGCATGGCAGCTGCTTTGTTGCATGTGCCAACCTAGCCAGCTGCTGTAATGCACCCGTGCAGCAAAACCGTCTGCCACTGCACCACACCTGTCACCCAAATAAAGATTTGCAATGCATTCTTGCTCTGCCTTCCATTGTTACGAAACACGTGCGACGCTGGATTGGAGTGTTGCTGAGCTGAGGAGGGTGCGGCGGCGGTGAATGCCGGGCACGGGCGGCATGCTGCACCTGCTTGTACTGTTGCATGCCAGTAGAGTATAATGCGGGTCAGCATCAAGCCATTGAATGGCAGCGTGAGTTAGACATCATCACTGGCTCAACTCGCCCGCAGGGCAGGCTGCAGCCGTCTGGCTCCCGGTGTGATGGTGGCTGCATGAAGGTTGCCTGAACCTTTGCCTCGGGCGGCTGGCATGACCGCATCCATGCATGCCACGTTCGCATGAAGGGAGGTGGGAGCGTTCCCATCCCGTCTGCTTGTAGGCTGCTAGTCCTCCGTTGTCCTCTTTATTGCAGACTTAGGTGCAGGTTGTAGCACTGCTCGAGTCCAGGGCAGGCCTGCCGCCGGCTCGGTGCCTCCTCGCCTCCCCAACCGTCCGTCTCAGCAGCCGCCTTTCCCTCAGCCAGCCATGGCGCCGGATGCAAACTTTGCGTGCTCCGCCTCCTTCTGGCTGCGTACGCTGGCGGTAAGCTGCTCGCAGGCAGTCTAAAAGAGCAGCGATGATTTGTGTGATAGTGTGCAGTAAGGCGTGGTGTGCACCGAAGGCATACGGCAGGTTCACCACAGCATGGCACACATTCTTGACCAACAGCTGTCTGTCTCTCTTCAACCTGCCGTAGTTTGGGTTAGCCATTGCTGTGTTCTCACCACTGGCCGAAGCCGCGGGCTATGGCTACGGCCCCGCCGTTTTTGCCCTCGTCACCGGCATCTCAGCCATGGTGCTGGCCGCGCTGTGGATCGTGGGCCTGGTGCGCCAAAAGTTGGCAGGGGGTGGCTGCGTTTGTTTGCACGAGAGGGAACCAGGTGTTGGTGATTGTGACACGGTGTGACACAGCCATTATCGACAGATGGCCAGCGTAGCGAGTGTGCAATGGCCAGTCACTGCCCATGCACGTCTGTCCTGGCTGCCTCAACAGCGGCAAAACGTGTTCATCCTCCACCTGCTCACCTCTCTTTCGCTCCGCAGATCCTGGGGCAGCCCTGGGCCCGTGGCCTCTTTCCCCTCATCATCGACTGCTTCTGGGCCGCTCTCTGGCTGGCCTGTGCCGCTGTGCTGTCCAAGGAGCTGTCCGACTACAAAAAGGTGGGTGCAGGTTGAAATACAGCCTGTGCATGCCATGGTGCAGTACCGGTGGTGCGGGGTGCAGGGCCGTTGGCATGGCAAGTGAGCTTCCCTCGCGCCTTGTCCCCCCTTCTTTCGCGCAGCTCAGCGACGGCTGGGGTGGCATGCTATGGTCCACCAGCAGTGGGGACATCTTTTCAGAGTACAAGACACGCATGTCTGTGGCAGTCGCTTTCTCCTGGCTGGCCTGGGTGGTGGGCGTTGCTCAGGTGGGCTGCGGGCGGCGGCTGGGCACATGCTGGGCTCCCTGTGCAATGTGGTGCATGGACAGGACGTCACCGTGAAGGAAACACATGCTTGGTCCACTCAGTTATTCAAACCGATTGCCCGTTTTATTCCCCAATCCGCTCAGATTGTCGTGGATGTGCTGGACATGAAGCGCGGCCAGAGCGCCTCCCTGCACCCATCTGTCGCCAGCTTCACACCGCCGTACGTGGCCAAGCCCACCACCACTGCTGTGCCCGGCAGCATTGCCATGTCAACAGCGGTGTGAGAAGAGAAGAAACGGCGTGGCTGCTTTGGTCGCCTCCCCAATATTAGTTTCCTGCACATTCAGACCTGGCACGTACGCACAGCTGTGAGTGTGGCCTGCCCTCCCTCCTGTGAAGTGCCATGCCTAGCAGTGCCAATGTTACCGAGGAGGAAAACGACTGTACAGATAAACCGAGGGATGAAATGAGGGGCAAAGCTGGGATCATTAATCAACCGGGTCAGCCAAGGCATCGGTCGTTGCTTGGAAGGGTCGTTGCAAGGCGGACGGGCATGCCGCTGCTTGTGCTTATATCTGTGCTTACAGCACCTTTTTGGTGGCAGCAAAGAAGCCGGGGCGCTCCGCATTCGCCGCCTCCAGCTTGTCGGCTGCAGGAGGGTTGGCGGAGGTAGCGGCGGGGTGTCAGCGCGCTGTGTGCTTTGCAAAAAGCAACCATCCGCCCAAACAGCAAATGCAACTGGGCAATGCACAGCATGAACCGACCATTCTGCTGCTAAGACCCCCTCCCACTGCCCAGTTCACAACTCACCCGAAGTGACGGCCACCACCTGGCCCTTGTCCCGCACCGCCGCCAGCACGTCGGCAAACTGGCGGAAGTCCTTCACAGTGGTGCCCAGAATCTCGTCCCTGCAGGGCAATGCGGTGGTGATACGTGGCGATCCGTGAGGCTCAGCTGGCTGCAGCGGGGCAGCTGTGGGTGGCGCGGGAAGCCGGGCAGCGCTTACTATGCCGAACCACGGCCTCTTACGCCACACACAACACTGCTGCCGCTCTTCATCTGCTCGGCCACCACAACACGCCCTAGCCCTCAAGCTCGCAAAGTAGATCTACGAGTAGATGTAGCGCTAGCGCACACCCAGACTTCGCACCTGCGCTGCTGCCGCTCCTCGTTGCTCACGCCCAGGATGTGGCGCATGAAGGCGGTGCGGCCCTTGGCGTCTGCGGCGACAGACAATGGTCAATGGAGAACAACAGGATGAAGATGAAGTGAACAGAGACGTGCCAGGGGTGGGGTTGAGATGCCGACACTGCCACAGGGCGACCCCAGCCCGCATCCAGCCTGCACCCAGCAGCCAGCTGCACACCCGCCAGCTGCTGCATACATGGTGGGGCAGGCGTGCAAGCTACAAACCCACTTCCATCATCAGGCCCCTCGAATCTTATCATCAGGCCCCTCCAATCCTAACCGCCTGCTCACCCGGCAGCTGGTAGGCGTCCACGTCGCCGATGGTGCCGATGATGGCCTTGGACAGCTCATCATCGCTCATCTCCAGGTTGCGCAGGAAGTCCACCGTGCCTGTGGGTAGGGTGAGGAAGGGGGCATGCAGCGATTAGGTGAGGGAGACTGCTACGCAGGCAGGTATGGGGGCCGCCTTGTCCCTGCTCATCTCCCCACAGCCATGCACATCCACTGCCTTCCCACTGCCTCCCAGCCTCCCTCGCTCAGCCTCCCTCGCTCCTCCCCCCACAGCCCAACCCACCGTCGTAGACGTCCACGGTTTTGAGCAGGTTGGGGTCGCGGTAGGAGGAGTAGGTGAACATGCCGCTGTGGTTGTCAAAGTCGCAGAAGCCGCCGTAGGCGCCGCCCACCACGCGCACCCTGTGGTGGGGGTGGGAGGGAGGATTAATTGTTACCATCAGAGGGGTGCAAGAAGGTAGGCTTGGTAAAGAAGCCGCCATAGACGCCGCCCACCACGCGCACCCTGGTGTGGTGTGGGGGTGTGTGGGGGAGATTAGTTGAATGTTGGGTGCCGAAGCTGGCTGGCATGCATGTGCAGCAGGCGGCGGGGCATGCTCCCTGCCGAGTGCCACTCTGCCCGCGTATACTGGCACAACTCCCAACGCAGCAGACCCGCAGCGCACCGGTCCCACAGCCACGAGGTGCCCAGCGACTTGTTGATGACGTAGGAGGCGCCCGACAGCTGGTAGCCCGCGTCCTCGTACAGGTTGGCCGCCTTGCACACGTAGTTGACCTGCAAGGGATGGGTAAGGGTGGCCGAGTGAGGCTTGGTTGGTTGTGTCATGCAAGAGCAAGGTGGCCCGTGCAACAGCAGGCAAGGCAAGCTCAGCAGGTGCAGTGCAGCGCCAGCAGGAGGCCTGCTCCTGAAGCCCTTGGCGGCTTGTAATTAACTGTGACTGTGCCATAAGGTTACACCTTGCCGACCCGCCTTCTCAGACACGCCCCGCCTGCCCTAGCCCCGCGCCCCTCCTTACCTGCGTGGGCACCACCAGCGCCTCGTTCTGGCGCACCAGCCCGCCGGGCGCGGCCCAGTCGGCGGCCACGCCCGAGGCGGCGGGCAGAGAGTCCAGGAACGCATCCACATGGGCTGCAGGGCAGGAGCAGTTGGGAAACAAACTTTAAGATGTGTGGGAGTGCAGGAACGCATCCACTTCCCACGTGAGCTGCGGGGCAAAGAGAGGGTGCAATGGGGGAACACAAAGCTTCAGGTTGCGACAGCTTCTCGCCACCGCCACCACGCTGCAACGATGGCACCCGCCAGCCTAGCAGACAAAGAGCACAGCAGCGATGCACCGCCCACGCTAGCGTGGTGCAGCATGGTGCAGCAGCATGTGCTCTCATGCACCCACCGGTGGCCAGGCGCAGCGTGTTCTCGTCGGCCGTCATGTTGACCAGCACGCCCCGCCGCTGCAGCAGCGCCTTGCTGCAGGCAAGAGGTGCAGCGGGCGGCAGGGCCGGCAGAAAATCAGCTGTGCGCCAGGCCGAGGAAACGGGTGAGCAGCCCCGTGCTGAACATTCAGAATTGAACCTCCTCCCCGCCCAGCAAACGGCGGCAAGTTGCGCTGTGCCAAACCACCAGCCAGACGCTGTAGCCTAGCGCTTTTGCCAGCCAGTCCAGCTCAACATGTTGTTTCAACCATTCCAGCTCACCGGATGGCCTCCAGGTCTGCCTGCACGCCCTCCCAGTCGCTGTCCAGCCGCTGCGCCAGCTGGCGGATGTAGTCCAGGTAGGCCACGCCGCCTGCAGGTGTGTCATGGGGCAAATTCAACAGGGGGGTTGGTGAGGTGTTGGAAGCGTGCAGTGGCAGGCCATGCCGCTGCGAGATTGGTCGAGTCTCTGGCAGCTTGCTGAACACGGAGACAGGCGCAGACTCCTGGCAGATTCCACCACTGCCTTGCAAGCACTCCAATGCTGCCTCCGACGCCCTCACAGCACAGCACACACCCGCCCCCCTCACCCATCTGCTCGCTGACCCAGCCCGCCGTGCTGCGCTGCGCGTCCAGGCGGCTGCCCGCAAAGCTGTGCCCCGCGCCCACAATGCCCGCCTCCAGGCTGCTCTTCGTCTCCAGCACCATCTGTAAAAGTGGCAAAGTGGGCAGGGAGAAACAACCTTCCAGTCAGGCAAACGTGTAAGTAACGGCTGGGGCTGCTCTCCTGACCCGCCACCTCCGCTTGAAACAACCACTTCATAAGTCTGTCGGTGTGAGTGCCTGGTTGCGGGTGACAGCAACCATCCACCCTGGCCAGCCTTCTCCTCAGCATATCCCCCTCCATCATGCCCACCTGCTTGAAGCGCTCCCGGTCGTCCAGGCGAGCAGTCAGCAGGATGTCGCGGGCAATATCCAGCATGTCGCCAGCCTTGTCCGCCATCGCCTTGCCGCGGATCTGTGTGGAGCAGGGCAGGAAGGAGGTGGGAGGGAGGCGGTTGGGGTGCTGCAGTGAGCAAGTCGGGCGTGGTGTGCACGCTCCAGCACGCCTTGCAAGTTTCATGGCCACAACAGGCTACTTGCTGCTTGTGGCATTCAAGTCGAAACAGCTCTGAACAACCGCCGTCTGCACGCAAACTGTGCAATTATTCAAACCCCGCTTACCGTGATGTATGCCACGGGCTCGTCGCTGCCCTTGCGGCTCATGACCGAGGGCGACACGCTGAGGCCGCCCGTCTTGCGCCCAATGCGCTCCGTCAGCTCGATGAAGCTCTCGCTGGCGGTGCCCATCTGGGTCAGGCAGCTGTATCATGAGGGGGCAAAGGGCGGCGGGGGTGGGGAGCGGGGAGGGGTGGTGTGTGTGTGCCTTCTCGTCATGCCCAACCCTGCCTTGCGGCCCCGGCCTGCACCACTGCTGCCAAATGCACGCAAAACTGCACCGTTTCCTGTCCTCATACCCCACCCAGCCCGGCCTCCCTCCCCTCACCGGCAGAACAGGGGCACCAGGGGCAGCAGGTCGCGGGGCAGGGGGCGCATGTCCAGCGCGACGTCCAGGTACAGCACATCGTTGGTGAACAGGTCATGGCTCAGGATGGTGGCGCCGCCTGGGCAGTTTGAGGAGGGTGGAAGGGCAGTGTGAGTAGGGCAAGTGAGGGTGCCGGGTACAGGACGTCGTTGATGAACAGGTCGTGGGTCAGGATGGTGGCGCCGCCTGGGCAGTTTGAGGAGGGTGGGATGAGGAGCGCTGGGGTGAGGTAGGGTGTGTGGGGCAGTTGGACGCATATGGCTGGGCGGGCGTGCACCATCAGGGTTCAGATTGTACGGTGTGTGGCGTTGTTTGATGGCAAGGGAAGGTTGAATTGGAATGAAATCCCCGAGCAGCTAAAGCTACAGCTGCCGGCGGGGCCGCACCTGCTGCGTCGGAGATGGCGGTGGGGATGGTGGTGATCTTCTTGGGGATGTCTGCGGGCAGCGATTGAAAGCCAGAGGAGCATGGAGTGAGCGCGGTTGGCATGCACAGCAGGGAAGGCTGCTGGACTTGATCAAAGGGCTGCAAGGCAGCACACAGCAGCCAACCCTATCGTGCAAGCACAGCATGCGACCACAGCGTGCGTGCCGCACCCGACAGGTGCAGGGAGGGGATGCAGGTCAGGGCCTCAGGCGGGTCGGGCGTCTCCTGCTTCTCCTTCAGCTCCTGCTCGTGGTGAATTGTGAAAGCAACGCTGGTCAAAATTAATCGTTTTAAGTGCAATTTTGAAAGCACAGAGGGCGCCTCTGCAGCTCCTGCGTGTGGTGCCGGACGAAGCATACACACAGACAAATGCACACCACTCACTTTGGTAGCCGACACTACGCCATCCAGGTCAGCGGGGCCCATGACACACACACACACACACACAACAAAGTCCACCTGCCACTCCCCTTGGTGCACGCAACCCCACAGCTGTCCACTGACCTTGGTGGACGCCACAACACCCTCGAGGTCAGCGGGGCCCATGGCCTCGCGCGCCGCTGCCAGCCGCTGCTGCTCATCGGCCTCGATGGCATCGCCCAGGGAGGCGTCGGGGCGCAGCTCAACGGTCACGCGGTGGCCGTTGTCCAGCAGGTACTTGCGGATCAGGGGGCCTGCAAGAGGGTGGCAAGCGGAGCGACAAAGCATGGCAAGGTGTTGCAGCGGAGCGACGGCCCGCAACTGCTCTGCGGCTCAACATTTCAGGGGGTGTCATGGGAGCAACTCACAGAGCGACTGCTGAGCACCAACACACACGGCAAAGGAGCGTAACCATGCATGCTCTACTTCAACACGCGCTCACCAAAGACGTCCTCGCCACGCTGCAGGCGCCCCTTGAACTTCTCCAGGTCGTCCTGCCAGCGCATGGGCTGGAACGGGTCGCGGTCGTAGATCCAGGCTGAGGGGTGGGAGGGCAGGAGAGAGGGTGGGTGGGTGGGATGGGCGGACAGGTTCAAGAAGTCAGCACAGGACAGGCTTAGGATTGGTGCAGCACATCGGCCGAACTGGAGCAATGCGCGCGCAGGCCAAGCAAGGGAGAAGCAGTGCAGTCAGGCCGCAGCGAACGCAGTGCAGGTGGCAATGTGTTTGCACGCCCCTCACCAGACATGGAGCGGAGCATGAGGGACAGGCCGCGGGGGAAGCGGCCCGTGTTGTTCTCGCTGCGGGCAGGGACAAGCAGCAGGCATTGGAGGCGATGTTGCCATGCACGGGCAGGAGGCAGGCGGGAGCGTCCATCTATTGGACGCTGATTCTGGGCAGCGCCGACGGCAGCCTGAAGTCCAAGTCTGGCCCCTCCACTTGACCCACCGCCCCGCCCAGCACCGCCTCTATGCACGCACCGCAGGCTGAACTCGACGGTGTTGACCGCGGCCCCAATGGGAAGAGATGATTCTCCAAACCCAGCCATTCACAGCAATGCATAACACACGCACCGCGGGCTGAACTCGACGGTGTTGACCGCGGCCCGAATGGGAAGAGATGATTCTCCCAACCCAGATCCCAGCCATTCACAGCGATACACAACACACGCACCGCAGGCTGAACTCGATGGTGTTGACCGCGGCCTCGATGGCGGTCTGGGTGAAGCCCTCCTTCTCCAGCCGCTCCAGCTCCGACAGGATGAGCTGCTCCACCTTGCCCGCGTCCTCCTCCTTCACGCCCTGCAATTAGGGTGGTAGTTATGGGCAGGTCGCATGGACTTGGACATGCAGATTAGGGACGCAATCAAGGCCGCTCCACTTTGCGGACTTCTGCCTGCCCTTCTGTGCCCGCTCAGCCCTTCAGCCATGGCATTCACACAGCCATTGCCCCCAGAGACCCCCAAAGCGCCCACCTTGAGGCCCAGCGAAAACACAGGCTGGCGCAGCTCGTCCTCCACGCCTCCGCCGATGATGCTCTCGCCCAGGCCGCTGTCATTCAGCGCCTTGCGCAGCGGGCTGGCCGACGTGCCCAGCATGAGGTAGTTGAGGAAGCCCAGGGCCTGTGGGGAGGAGGGGACGAGAAACGGGGGCGTTGGCATGGCGGTTGGGTGCAGGGATGAGAGAGAGCATGCCCTCCAGGTGGCCAGGCCACCCATGCCCGGGGAGCCCCCAGAGACTGTCCCATAAGTCTGTCCCATTAGTCCCCCAACCCCAGCCCGGTCAAAGCTGCTTAGCAGCCCAGCCAAACCCACCAGCTCGGTCTCCAGGTCCAGCGGCTGCTCCGTCAGCACCCAGTTCACGCTGACAAACGCCTTGGGCTCGCCGCCGTCCTCGCTGCCCTCGCCCGCAGCGTAGCGGTCAACCACGCGCCGCGGCTCCTGCAATTCAATAACACAAAGTCACCGTTTCATTTTTTAGGGCAGCGCTGTGTTTTCTGCCCGCCGCGTAGCGGTCAACCACGCGCCGCGGCTCCTACGCACGGGAGTGTGCTGAGCTGATAGTATGCTGAGCACAGCTCACAATGATAGCAATGTGGCCAAGCAAGGTTTCAGTTTCCAACGCATCAATAGCAGTCTATGCTGCACCGCCCCAACCAGGCAGGTTTCTCTGCCCTCCAGCTGAACCACCCACCTTGAACAGCGGCTGGGGCGCCACGCTCGAGTCCACGGGCCGCGCCTCAAACTCGGACAGGTAAGCGTCCAGCAGGCGCAGCCGCTCCTCCACTGCAATGAACAGCAGGGGAAGTTTGCATGCGTACTTGAACAGGGGTTGGCAAGCACCATTAGTTCGGCGAGTTGAACCAAGCGAGGGCTGTTGCGCAGCCAGCTGGAGATGGCCTGGCAGTGGACAGGCAGGACAGCCGCATCTCGCACAGACGATGGACAGGTGGTAGGTTCAAACAAGGGTGCCCAGCACACATCAGCGAGGCACCCACCCGCGTCGTCGCCGTAGAACCAGAAGCGCGCATTTGAGGGGTGGTAGTAGTCGCGGTAGAACTTCTGCGACAGGGCAGAAATGCGACAGGGCAGCAAGAGCGTTTTGGCACACCACCGCCGGTGAAAGGAAACTGATACTAGCAAGAAGTGCCCCTGCTGGGCCCCCAACACTGCTACCCCCATAAGCTGCTGTGCACGCACACACACTAGTCTGCCGCCTGCCGACCGAGCAATCAGTGCCTGCCATCCCCGCACCTGGACCTCCTCACAAGTGAGCTTTCAACTAAGCCACAGCCAGTCCCGCATCCAATCGTAGTAGGTGACAAAAACAACTTATAATCCAGCCGTGTTCTGCACCTGGAACTCCTCAAAGGTGAGCTGGGGGATGGCCACGGGGTCGCCGCCGCTGTCCTCCACGTACGTGTTGCTGGGGAACAGCGCGCTCTGCAGAGGAGGGCGGTTGACGGGGGGCGGAGTGAATCAAACAGCACAGCCGAGCGACGCTAGCCAGATGTGCTTGCTCACAATACACGCACAGCCCGCATGCCCTGCGCCGCACGCCTGCCGAGCGACACATCCGCTCAAACAAGGCACTACCGCCCACCGCCGCCCGACTGCACCCGCTCTAACACGCGCCTGCGTGACGCGGCCGTTGACCGCGTCGGGCGAGGAGTAGACGCCCTTCATCTCGTTGAACACCACGCCCTTGTAGGTCAGCGGGCCCTGCGGTAGGAGTAGGAGGGGGAAGGAGGGAGGGGGCCATGGGGGTTTTCAGCGGGGGCAGGGAAAGAGGGGGGAGGCTTGCGTTGGGTGCGCTATCACACCTTGGGTGTCGGGACATGACGACAACACATCCGGAGCGGGAACAAGTGACGCCGTGGAAAGCTGCTGACAGGTGGCGCACAGTCACATGCCACTCCTCCCTCCATGCATTCCCCAGCCCCGCACCTCCTTGTCGTCCAGCTCGTAGTGCCAGCCCTCCTGGGCAAAGATGCGCGGGTCCTCCACGCACCTGGGGGGAGGGAGGGAGGGCCAGGGGCATGGGCATGGTCAGGCATGGAAGGAATGAGAAGAGTGGTGGGGTCGTCAGCGCCGCGTGGCCAGGCGGCATGGCCTGCCTAAGGTAGTGCACAGCCAGCGGCGGGGAGCTGCCCTGCCGGCCAGCCCAGCCCTTGTACATCAACTGCGGCACCCCAACCCAGCCCTGCCAGCTGCCTGGATGCATGCAAGTTTGCACGCCGGCTGCCTGGGTGCACAGAAGCGCGCAAGCAATTTTGTAAGCTGCGCACTTCGGGTGGAACACGGCATCCAGGTACACATCAACCAGGTTGTAAAAGTCCTGCAGGTTGCAGCTGGCCACCTGACGGGTGGATGGGTGGGCAGGGGGGCAGGAGGGTGGGAGGGCGCGCGCGAGCGACCAAGGTTGGCGCAACCGATGCATAGCAACCAAGCAGCCAGGGCCTTGCCAGGGCTCCAAACGGAGGCAGGAAACAATGCGAGTCCCGTTCCCCCCAGCCCAGCTGGCATGATGCGGGCGGACAGCGGCCGTACCGGGTAGCAGGTGCGGTCGGGGTAGGTGAATGCGTTGAGGAAGGTGTTGAGGCTGCCCTTCATCAGCTCCACAAACGGCTCCTGCAAGGGTTGCCGCACAATTGGTGCACAAGTTGGAGCAAAACTGTGCACAAGTTGGAGCACAACCGGCCGTGGTGTGGTGCCTCCCAGGCGGCGATTTCGAGAGGCAACAGCACAGGCCAGTCGACGCCGAACGCGGTTGAAATGCGACAGCAGGCCAGCCTGCGCCGAAAGCAGCGCTGCTGTTCGTTGCAGCGGTGCAGGCTGCGTCACCCCGCCCGCTCCTCTTCTCCAAAGCCAGCCATGCTCAATCAAAGCCGCACCTTGATGGGGTACTTGCGGCTGCCGCACAGCACCGAGTGCTCCAGGATGTGGGGCACGCCGCGGCTGTTGGCCACCGGCGTCCTGCAATGTGCGGCAGGGGTTGGGGCGGCAGCGATCAGACAGCGCGCTTCCCCAAACCAAAACTTACATGACGTTGCGGCACTCCGCAGTGCCCCAATCAACCTGCGAATGCATGACGGCAGGTGCAGGCACCAATGCCACGTGCTATCCGGCCCGCCCTGCCACCAACCAGCTTGCCAGTGCAGTTCTACCAACACAGCTGCCATTGGTGTGTGAAGGCTGTGCCACCACCGCACCTGAAGGTCACGCCAAACGTCTTGTTCTCATCGGAATTGACCACACTCATCAGCTGCGCCCCCGTCTTGTCGTGCTTGTACATCAGCACCTGGCAGGGGCGGGAGCGCGGCAGCAGCAGGCATGAGTGTTGTGCAAGAAAGTGCCATCTGAACGCCACACTATGCTTGTGCAGGGCACGCCAATCCGCAGCCTCAGGCCAGACCGATCAGCTTGCAAGACAGCAAATCGCTCAGAAGCTGCAGGCAAAGACACATGTACAACACGAGGCAGGGATGCTGTGCACGCAAGGGCCTGGTATGGGTGGCCTTCCGGACCTTGCAGAGGGGACCCGCCCACAGGCGCCAGCAGGCGCTCAGCAGGCGGGCACCCCGCCATGGCCAAGCCACTCGCCCCAGCCGTGCCCACCTGGGAGTTGTACTCGGGCACATACTGCTCCTCCACCAGCGTGAAGCCGTGGGCCTGCTTGGGTGCCGCCACCTGAGCGGCAGCCGCCTCAGCGGGCGCCGCCACTGCGCTGACGCGCGCCGCCGGCTGCGCCGTGCGCCCCGCACGCATGGCCTGGCGCAGCAGGGCCAGGGCCGAGGGCCCTGCCGAGCCGCGCAGGCCGCGCAGCTGCAGCGCGGAGCGCAGCAGCGCGCCCTGCGGCGCGAGGCGCCCGCCCGAGCGAGCCGCCCGGCTGGCGGCGGCGGCGGCAGTGCCCACCGCCGCGCTGCTGCCCAGCGCCCGGCTGGCGAGCATGAGCGTGGATGCGAGTCGGGCGGCCGTGGTGGGAGGGTCTGCTGTGGCGCAGCAGAGGTGCTGAGCAAGGTGGGAGAGTCGGGCGAGGTTTTGTGGGGGCAGCAGCCACACCGGCTCCACAGATCGCGCCCTGGGATTGCTGCGAAAGGGATGGCAGGCGCTCTTGGGCCTGCCTGCGGCGACATGGGCAGTCCCATGATGCAGGCCGCCAGCGGGGTCTTTGATCAAGCCTCCGGACGCCTGCCCAGTGGCCCAATTTACTTGCACCAGCTCTCAAACCCACTGTGAGGCACAGGAGACTGCGGGACAACATGGCGCGCGGCAGCGAGCAGCAGGACGGCCAGCAGCAACAACGGATGGCCGCAATGGCAGCGGGTAGGGCGTGGGAAACCGGCAGCAGGGGCAGGAGCCCGAAACGCAAGCAGGGAGTGTCCGCTCGCCACCGCTGCGCGCCAACCATAGGCCCGCCGGCCTCACACTCTCCTACAATTGGTCTCCTATCCGCAGGGTGCCCTGTGATGGGCGGTGGGGCCGCGCCAAGTCGCGGTGCAGCGGGCGGCGCGCCGCCTGCCGCCGCCGCCGCCGCCGCCGCCGCCGATGGCCAGGCGCAGCAGCGCGTGATGGCGTACGCGAGCGGCTGCCCGGTGGTGGGAGCCAACCCCGCCAACCAGATGCCGCCATCAACCAACGAGCCGCTGCCGGGGCAGAGCAAGCCGCTTTCCACGTGGCGGCAGCCCAGCAGCATTCCCACCGGCGCAGCCGGGGAGGCGCTGCCGCAGCACCAGGCACCGGCCACCGGCGGCGGCGAGCCGGTGAGCAGGCGGAGAGTATGCTGGGCTGATACAGGGTCGGCTTAGTGGGACCTGTTTGCCGCAGCCACTGGCTGGGGAGGTTGATGGCACCCTTGCTGGCCGCCGGTGCGGTCGACTGTGCCAGGCTCGGTGGCCGCTTGATTGCCCACTTGTCTGTTGCGATAATTCAATTTGCGCACGTCTCTCTGCGTCTGTCCCAGGTGTGGGTGTACCCCAGCGAGCAGATGTTCTACAACGCCATGAAGCGCAAAGGGTGGACGCCCGCTGAGGATGACATGGCAGCGGTGGTGGCCATCCACAATGCGGGTGAGCGCTCGCCCTGACTGCCGCTTTGTGGGGCCTCTCCCTGCTGCGGAGTGGGGCCAGCCAGCCGTAGGGATGGGTGTGGCAAGCTGCCGGCGTTGCTGTGTGAAGTTGCACGACCCCGCAAGTACCTGTCAGCTGTGCAGCAGCAGGCAGAGGCTGATGGGGCAGTGCCTGCAGCAGGCCCAGCAGGGCCAGGCCTGAACCCACTGTCCCAACCCACACACCCCATGCCCTGCCCCCCTCCCGCAGTCAACGAGCGGGCGTGGCGGGAGATCCAGCGGTGGGAGGAGGTGAAGGGCGTGGCGTGCCAGTGCGGCGGGCCGCGGCTCGTCAAGTTCAGGTGCGCACACACATGGGCCAGGGCCAATTGTCTGCCTGCACGTGTCTTGCTGGTGTGCATGCCCAACTGCTGCTGCTGCAATTGTGCAAGGTGCGGACCCTGGTGTAGCCGCCGTCTCCGTGGGTGCGCGTACATGCACACATCTGACCAGCCATGTCACTTGCCTTCCTGCTGCAGGGGGCGGCCGCAGGAGTTCTCGCCCAAGGCCCGCCTGCTCAACCTGCTGGGCTACCGCCTGCCCTTTGACCGGCACGACTGGGTGGTGGACCGCTGCGGGGAGGAGGTCCGGTGCGTGAGCTGAAATGCACAACCCGCTGCACTGCTGCCACAGCGCTGCTGCCGTCGTGGTGCTGCAAACTGATGCCTTGGTGCAGCCCACAGCTGTGCTTGCAGCATGACTGCTCTGTCTGCTCACATCACTTGCTCTTCA
>VFQQ010003084.1_pt1 | contig 16920 bp, 15 predicted proteins | sample 3512341 | NCBI WGS metagenome assembly VFQQ01 (sample SAMN10412373, study PRJNA504923) | tailings metagenome | isolation source: Relicate 2 Philex TSF1 revegetated site | place: Philippines: Tuba, Benguet | collected 2017-08-29 | reverse complement strand
GCCGCGATAGGTCTCCAGCACGTCGCCGAGCTCGGCTGCGCCCATCTGGGCGTTGTAGGCCGGATCGGAAAGCATCTTCTTCTGGTCGAACGGGAAGCCGAACTTCTTGGCGATCAGCTTGCCGGTGCCGGGCAGCACCTGCATCAGGCCGAGGGCCTTCGCACGCGAGATGGCCTGCGGGTTGAACGCGCTTTCCTGCCGGGCAATCGAATAGACGACGCTCTTGTCCACCGGCGGGCCGACGATGCGGAACGGCGGAATACCGATGGTCGGGAACGCATACAGATCCATCGGGAGGCCGCGCGCGAGCGCGCCCTTGCCGATGAGCAGCATGGCGCGGGCGTCGTCGTTCTTCTTGGCAACCTCCGCCATCGCGACGAGCGCGGCCGGATCGACCGCGCGGTCGGCAAGGTCAGCGACAAACGAAATGACGAGGTCGCGGGCGTCGATCGCGTAAAGCAGTTGGGTCGCGCGCACGACTTCGAGGTTCATCAGCGCGGCGCGGTGCGAGGCATCCGGCGGCCGGCGGACCGCGATGTCGCCGAGGCCGAGCTTGGCGCGGGCGATCTGCCCGTAATACGCGGTCGGATACTGCGCGGCGGCCTGATAGTGCGCGCGTGCTTCGCCCGAGCGGCCCATGGCTTCGGCGGCGCGGCCTTGCCAGTATTCGCCGCGCGCGATCGTGGTCGGATGCGTGGTGCCGGCACCGACGCGCGCGAAATGCTGCGCGGCCGACCGCGGATCGTTCAGGAAACGCAACGCGATCCAGCCGGCGGTGAACTCGTGTTCGCCGCGATAAAGCTCTTTCGGGGGTGAGACCGCCTCGCGCGCTACACGGTAGGCGAGCTGATGCTGGTTCTCGTCGAGCAGCTTGCGCGCCAGCACCCGGCGCTCCACCCACCACTCATCGAAGTCGTGATGCGGCGGCGCGTTGCGCTGCGCCGACAGCATGAGCTTCGCGGCTTCCACATTGTCGTCTTTGCGGCGCAGCCATTGCGCCCGGCTGAAGATGTAGCCGAGGTCGTTGCGGGCGCTTTCCGGCACCGCGTCGAGCAACGCCTTCGCCTTGGAGGACTGATCCACCACGGCGGCGCGTGCCCGGGCGATCGCGAGTTCGGTGCCGCCGAGCAATTGCGCCATGCGCATGCCGGCATCGCTGTCGTCCTCATAGAGGCGGCGGTCCATGCGCGCCTTGTGGTCGGCGCGCGTCAGGATGTCGCCGAACGCGTCCATGACCATGCGCTCGACCTGCGGCGAGCAACTGTCCTCGCGCCAGGCTTCACGCACGAGGGCGGCAGCCTGCGCGCGATCGCCCTGCGCCAGAAGCGCGCGGCCGAGTGCGAACTTGCCTTTCGCCGTCAGCGGCTTCGCCGTCGCGAAGAACTGCCGGACGGTCGCGTCACTGCGGCGCTCGTCCCACAGTGCGCTCTCGGCGCGCCGGCGCAGCATCGTGGTGTTCGGCCAACTCGGATTGGACGAGATGAACGCGGCGAGGCGCTCGAAACCGCCATTGCTGTCGTCGCTGCGCAGCAGCGCCCATTCGACGAGTTTTTGCGCCAGCGGATCGTTGATCGTTTTCTGGATGCCGGCGGCTTCGGTCACGCGGCCGCGGCGGATGCCGTCAATCGCCTGCTTCAGTAACGAGACATCGGCGGCGGATGTGGAGTTGCTCTCGGCAATCTGCAGCGAGGCCGGTGGAAGTCCGGCAACACGCGCGCGCGGAGCCGGGGCGGGCGCGGCATCGTCAAGCCTCGGCGCGGCGGCAGCCGCAGCCGGTGTGACGGGCGAGAAGCTGAAGGTCGGCAGGATCGGTGTCGGCGACAGGTTTGCCTTGACCGGCGCCGCCGGCACGACGGGCGTCGAGGTGGTGGACGCAACGCCGTACTGCGGCCGGGTGCGGGGCAGGGGCGCGGTGGTCTTCGCGGCCGAGATGGAGGCGGCGGGTTTGGCGGGCGCTGCCGCTTTGGCGGGGGCGGCCTTCGCCTTTGCGGACTTGCTGTCCTTGGACTTCGTATCTTTGGACTTCGTATCTTTGGCCTTGGCGTCCTTCGCGGGCTTCTTCGCCGCGGGCGCCGGTTTCTTGGTTGCAGCGCTCTTTGTTGCACTGCTCTTGGCAGGTTTTTCGCCTGCCTTGTTCGCAAAGGCTGGCGCTCCGAACACCCCGAAGGCGACGGATGCGGCAAGCGTACACACGAGAAGGCGGCGCGGGCTGCGCGTCAAATTCATTCCAACGTCCCTTGCGGCTGTCCCGAAAGCCGCACCCGAGAAACCCCGATCTGACCGTCCCTGGCCCGAATGGCCAGCCCCGAGGTCAGTTTTCCGCCGAATCCCGTTTAGGAATAGCTAACCCGCCCGAATTGACCTTCGGCAAGAACCGCGGCGAAAGAGGGGCAGGAGGGGCGGAACCGAAGTCCGCAGGATCACGGACGGCGGTCTTCTGTGACAGATGGCCGTCGGCCCCTTCCGTCTGCTCCCCCGACCCGATAGTTTGCCCGGAAATCTCAAGCCGTGCCGGGGAGTAACATGGCCGCCAAGACGAATTTCCGCGGGTCTTTCACTGCGCTGGTGACCCCGTTCAAGAACGGCGCGGTCGACGAAAAGGCGTTCCGCGACCTCGTCGAATGGCAGATCACCGAGGGCACGAATGGCCTCGTCCCGGTGGGAACCACGGGCGAAAGCCCGACGCTCTCTCACGATGAGCACAATAAGGTGGTCGAGTGGTGCGTCGATCAGGCGCGGGGCCGGGTGCCGGTTGTGGCGGGCGCGGGATCGAACTCGACGCAGGAGGCCATCGGCCTTGCCAAGCACGCCGAGAAGGTCGGCGCGGACGCCGTGCTGGTCGTCACTCCCTATTATAACAAGCCCACGCAGGAGGGCATGTACCAGCACTTCAAGGCCATCAATGACGCGATCGGCATCCCGATCATCATCTACAACATCCCGCCGCGCTCGGTGATCGACATGTCGGTCGACACCATGAAGCGCCTCTATGAGCTCAAGAACATCGCGGGCGTGAAGGATGCGACCGCCAACATGGCGCGCACCTCGCAGCAGCGCGCGGCGCTCGGTCCGGACTTCAACCAGCTCTCCGGCGAAGACATCACGGCGCTCGGCTTCAACGCGCACGGCGGCCACGGCTGCATCTCGGTGACGTCGAACGTCGCGCCGCGGCTGTGCGCCGAATTCCAGGCGGCCTGCCAGCGCGGCGACTACGCGGCGGCGCTGAAGTACCAGGACAAGCTCGCCCCGCTGCACATCGATATCTTCTGCGAGACGAGCCCGGCGCCGATCAAGTACGCGATGTCGCTGATCGGCAAATGCTCCGAGGAAGTCCGGCTCCCGATGGTGCCGGCCACCGAGAATGCCCGCACCAAGGTGCGCGCCGCCATGGTGCATGCGGGCCTGATCAACTAGATAAGGTCCGCGCGCCACCCAAAATCTGCCGTCGCCGCGGCCGATCAGCGGCGCGATGGCGTCTTGCCCGATTCGGGCGTGCCGACTAAACAGCGCCTCGTCCGCAGTTCCGGGTCCGTGGGCAGTACCGATTCCAATATTGGAAGGCCGAAAGATGATGAACAAGAAGGCGTTGTCGGCGTTTCTTGCGGGCGCGCTGAGCGTCGCGGTGTCGGCCTCGGCGGCGCCGGCACAGGACATTCCTGCCGGCTGGTCGGTCGATACCAAGCCCAAGCGCGCCATTTTGACGTTCGCGCCCGAGGCCAATGGCCCGCGCCACCTGATCGTCGCGTGCCTGCGCGACTCCGACGAGATCGGTATCTATTCAACCGGCGTTGGCGCGCCGAGCGGAAAGCCGGTGGTGATGCTGAGCATGACCAACGCGGGCCGCCGGTACTCGGTGCGCGGCGAGATGGGCATGGACAACAAGACCAACCAGCCCGCGTTTCGCTACGAGACCAACATCGACAGCCGGGCGCTGTCGATTTTCCGCGCCGAGTTCCTGCCGATGCTGAACGGGAAGGGACCGCTCAAGCTCACCATCGGCGAGAAGTCGCAGGACGTGCCGCTCGCGGGCGTGGCCGAGCCGCTGAAGAAGTTCAACGCGGCCTGCTTCGGCAAGTCGTGAGATGGCGGCGAAGGCAGAGCCGCGTTCAAAGACGGTCGCCGAGAACCGCAAGGCGCGCTTCAACTACGAGATCGGCGAGAAGTTCGAGGCCGGGATCGCGCTGACGGGCAGCGAGGTGAAGTCGCTGCGCGTCGGCAAGGCGACGATCGCCGAGTCGTACGCCGATACGCGCAGTGGCGAACTCTGGCTCGTCAATTCAAACATCGCTGAATATCTCCAGGCCGGGCCGCACCATAATCATCCGCCCAAGCGCGCGCGGAAACTGCTGTTGCACAAACGGCAGATCAACAAGCTGATCGGCGCGATCGAGCGCGAGGGCATGACGCTCGTGCCGCTCAAGCTCTATTTCAACGACAAGGGCCGGGCGAAAGTGGAACTCGCGCTCGCCAAGGGCAAGAAGCTGCACGACAAGCGCGAGACCGAAAAGAAGCGCGACTGGGATCGCGAGAAGGGCCGCTTGCTGCGCGCCAAGGGGTAGGGCGCTCCCGGCTCCGGCTACGTGAAAAAAAGCACTCGTCTCTCGGCAAACCCGCTAAGGTGCCGTGACGGCAGCCGGGCTGCCTCCCGAAGCGGGTGACACCCAGGCTGACCAGACTGAATGCCGATCTCCAGCCGCTTTGTTATCCGGTCAACGATCGTCCTGCTGCTGGTGGGGCTTCTGACGCTGCTCGGAATCGTCGGCTCGACGATCTGGCTCGGTGAGCGCGCCCGCATCTACTCCAACGACGTCATCGAGGCGCGCGATACGCGCGGCGCCGCTGTCGAATTGCGCGACGCGATCCGCACCGCGGAGTCGAGCCAGCGCGGCTACGTGCTGACCGGCAACGAAATTTATCTCGCGCCGTTCGACAGCGCGAAGACGCAGGCGCAGCGCCAACTCGAAAAGTTGCAGCAGGCGCTGGCGCCGTATCGCCAGACCGAAGCGCTTCTTCGCCGCCTGAATGCGGTGATGAATGAGAAGACCGCCGAGATGAACCGCACGATCGAGCTCAAGTCGGACGGCAAGGACGAGGAAGCGATGGCCCTGATGCGGACCAATCGCGGCAAGGCCCTGATGGACGAGGCGAACCTGTTCCTTTCAGGTCTGATCCAGACGACCGATGAGCGGCTGACGACAGGCGTCAGCGAGCAGCGGGCGAATGCCACGATGCTGCGCTGGGTGTCGATTGTCGGCGGGCTCGTGATCATTCTGGTCGTTGGCGGAGTCACCTTTACGGTGCTGCTGTATGCGCGCGAACTGGTCCAAGCCCGCGACGAGGTGCGCATCGTCAACTCCGAGCTTGAAAGGCGCGTCACGGAACGGACCTCCGCGCTCGCGACCGCGCGGGACCGCGCGGAGGCGCTGCTGTCCGAGGTCAATCATCGCGTGGCGAACAGCTTGTCGCTGGTTGCGTCGCTGGTGAAGCTGCAGTCCAACAGCGTGAAGGACAAGGCCGCCAAGGATGCGCTCGCCGAGACGCAAGCACGCATCCTCGCGGTCGCGTCCGTGCACAAGCGGCTCTACACGTCGGGCGACGTGCGGTCCGTGGCGCTGGATGAGTATCTGTCGGTCCTGCTCGATCAAATCGGCGCATCTATGCGCAGCGAAGGTCACGGGGCGACGCTGACGTACGAACTGGAACCCGTGAAGCTGGCAACCGACGCCAGCATCAATCTCGGTGTCGTGGTGACCGAATGGGTCACCAATGCCTTCAAGTATGCTTACCCGGACCGGACCGGCGAGGTGCGGGTGCGGCTCAGCCGCGCGGGTGACGGGCGTGGCGAACTGGTCGTCGAGGACGATGGCGTCGGCCGAGGCACCGGGGTGCAGGGGACGGGAGTTGGCACGCGCATCGTCAACGCCATGGCCGCCACAATGGGCGGCGAGGTTCGATACCTCGCCCGATCTCCGGGAACGGCCGCGACTTTCGTGTTCCCCGTGAAGCAGGCTGCGTGAACACGTCGACGCTATGTCAAATGCCGCATCCGCGGTGACTCGCGCGCGCTACACCGGCAGCCTAAAGTTTCCTCTCGGGAACCCCGGACGGGAAGGGTCCATGCGCGCGCCATTGCGGATACTCACTGCCTGCGCGTTCGTCGCGGTATCGCTGACCACAAGCGGGGCCCTCGCGCAGGGGCCTGCCGGGATCACGGTGCCCCGAGTGCTTCCGCCGTTCAATCCGGACGCGCCTGCCTGCGCGGCACCGCCGGATCTCAATAAGGTGCTCGCCTTCGCGCAGGACAACGAACGCGAGTTCATGAATGGCGTCGGGCGCGGTCTTGCGGCGGCCGCAGCGAGGCGGGGGCTCGATTTTCGCGTGATGCTGGCAAGCAACGATCCCGCTCTGATGGCGCATCAGGTGCAGGCGCTGCGTGCTTCGAAAACCGGTGCGGTGGTGGCGGCGCCTGTCGACCCGGCGTCGCTCGCGCGCAGTCTTCAGGAGGTGATCTGGAGCGGTGGATATGTGGGAACTGTCGTGCCGCCCCCTGCCACGACACTGCTCAACGCACCGCAGTATCTGACCGGCAAGGTTCTGGGTGACGCTGCCGCCGCCTACATCAAGGCGCGACTGGGCGGAAAGGCGAAGGTCGTCATTCTCACGCACGACAGTCTTCAGTTTCTGGCGCCACGCTTTGTTGCGATGCGCGATGCGCTGCGCGAGATCCCGGGCGCGACGATCGTTGCCGACATCTCTCCCACGACGGTCAACAAGGAGGGGGGATACGCCATGATGCAGACGATCATGCTCGCGCATCCCGACGTCGATGTCGTGCTCGGTGCCGACACCGTGGTGCTGGGGGCGCTCGCCGCATTGCGTGCCGCCGGCAAGGCGCGGCCAGACCAGTTTCTCGGCGGGATCGACGGCGAACCGGAGGCGGTCGCGGAGATCAAGAAGGGTGGCGGTCCCTACAAGGCGAGCGTGAGCCTTGCGTCGCCGGTGTTCGGATATGCGATGGGCGAGCACGCAGCAGACTGGCTCGAAGGCAAGAGCATCCCCCAGGCGATGGATATTCTGCCGAAGGCATTAACCGCGCAGAACCTTGCGCAGTATGAGGCAGACCTTGCGAACCCGGGTGACGTGTACGCCGATCCCGCGCGACGCGCGTCGTACCTGAAGATGTACGGCAACATCTGCTACGACACGCGCGACCAGTACATTAACTTTCCGTGGTCCTCGGAGCGCCGCTGATTGAGGTGTTCCTGCCGGTCGGCGCTGAGATCCTCACGAACCTGTGACCTTTTGTCCGGCGGCGGCTGCAACCGCAGCGAATGAGCCGCGTATCTGCCTGTGTGAACGGGGACCCATCCCCAGAAGCTCGAACGAGCAACAGGAGATATTCACATGTCCAAGCTGAAGGCGCTGGCGCTTGCCGGCACGATTCTCTCTGCGCCGCTTTTCGCCCAGGCCGCGTCGGCAGCCTCGATCGTTGCGCTCGTCGACGGCAAGACGCTGGTGATGGTCGATCCGGCCGGCAAGAAAGCCGGCGCCAAGGTCGACATCAAGGGCGCGACGAACGTCGCCGGCATCGATGTCCGCCCGGCCGACGGCATGCTGTATGCGGTCAGTGCTGACGGCAACATCTACACGGTCGACGCCAAGACGGGTCAGGCCACGATGAAGAGCAAGATCTCCGAGGGCCTGAAGGGCACCATCACGGTCGTCGACTTCAACCCGGCGGCGGATCGCCTCCGTGTGATCACGTCGGACGGCGCGAACCTGCGCATCAACGTCGATGACGGCAAGACGATCGTCGACGGGCCGGTGAAGTACAAGGAGGGCGACGCGATGGCGGGCAAGCCCGCGAAGGTCGTTGCCGGCGCCTACACCAACTCGATGAACCCGAAGCCGACCGCGACCGCGCTCTACGATATCGACGCGGCCGGTCATCTCCTGATGCAGGCCCCGCCGAATGACGGCGTGCTCAACACTGTCGGCATGCTGGGCGTGAAAGTCGATGGCCCAGCCGCGTTCAACATCGTGGCCTCGGCCGGCGACAAGAACGACGCATGGCTGATGGTCGGCGACACCCTGTACTCGGTTGATCTGAAGACCGGCAAGGCGACCTCCGCCGGCAAGGTGGCGGGCGTGTCCGGCAAGGTGACCGACATCGCGTGGATGGACTGACTGTCGCAGTCGCGCCGCCGGGCTTCGGTTCGCTACTTGCCGTGAGGACGGCGCACTGAATTGGTCCGTTGATCGGGCTGTTCGAAGGTGTCCCCCCGCAAGGTTGGACAGCCTGCATCAAAGGATCCGGCGGCCCGCTGCCCCACGCAGCGGGCCGTTGGTCCTTTTGGAAAGGGCTACGATGCCTTCTTGAAGTTCTCGGCAGCCTTGTCCCAGTTCACCGTGTTCCACCAGGCCTTGAGATAGTCCGGCCGGCGGTTCTGGTACTTGAGATAATACGCGTGCTCCCAGACATCGACGCCGAGGACCGCCTTCACGCCCGCGGCCACCGGCGTGTCCTGATTGGCGGTGCTGGTGATCTCGAGCTTCTTGTTGTTGTTCACGACAAGCCACGCCCAGCCGGAGCCGAAGCGTGCGACCGCCATCTCGCCCAGCCGCTCCTTCATCTTGTCGAGGCTGCTGTACTCGGTCTCGATCGCGGTCTTGAGGTCACCGCTCGGTTCCTTGGCGCCGCCGGGCTTCATCAGCTCCCAGAAGAACGTGTGGTTCCAGTGGCCGCCGAGATTGTTCTTCACCTGCGTCTGAATCTGCAGCGGCACGTAGGCGGCATCGACCAGCGTTTTCTCGATCGGGGTGGTGCCGAGCTCGGGCACCTGCTTGGCAAAATTATTCAGGGCCGCCACATAGGCGGCGTGATGCTTGCCGTGGTGGATGTTCATCGTCTGCGCGTCGATGTGCGGCTCAAGCGCCTCGAAGGCATAGCCCAGGGGAGGAAGCTTGAACGGGCCGTCGGCAGCCGGAGCCGCGGCTTGGGCGAGTGCAAATTTCGGGAAGGTCATGCCGCCCGCCGCAAGCGCGGCGGAGCCAAGCATGAGCCGCAGGCTTTGGCGTCTGTTCATGAGTGCGTGTCCTTGTGCGTGGAATCGGTTCGGCGCTGATCGCCCACAAGGAGAACGCAGAGTTCCGGAACTTGTTCATCGGCGGGGTAAATTGGACGGACGGCGCTAAGGTCGCAAGTTCATGAGGACTTGAGGATATGAAAGCAAGATATTGAAAAATAATATTTATGTCGCGTCCAGATGTGCCCGGACGCTCGCGAATACACTGCGGAACATGTCCGTCGTCAGCACGCCGGTGTTCGTGTTGTAACGCGAGCAGTGGTAGCTATCGAACAACGCGAGATCGCCAACGCGATGCTGCGCGCCATGGCCGAAGGGCACCGCCGAGAGCTTTTGTCCGAGCGCCCGCACGGTCGAGTCGTGGGAAATGCGACCCAGCATCACGATCGCGCGTAGCTTGCTCATGGCCGGAATGCGGCGCGCCAAGAACGCATCGCGGCACGTGTTGATCTCGGCCGGCGTCGGCTTGTTCTCGGGCGGCACGCAATGCACCGCGTTGGTGATGCGTGCATCGATCAGCGTGAGGCCGTCATCAGGCCGCGCATCGAACGTGCCTTTCGAGAAGCCGTATTCCTGCAGCGTCGCGTAGAGGAGATCGCCCGCGTAGTCGCCGGTGAACGGCCGTCCGGTGCGGTTCGCTCCGCGCACTCCGGGCGCAAGGCCGACGATGAGAAGCCGCGCATCGAGCGGCCCGAACGAGTGAACAGGCGCGTTGAACCAGTCCGGCTCCTTCGCCCGCCATTCCTCGCGAAAGGCGACAAGGCGCGGGCAGCGTGGGCAATCGCGCGGCGGCTCAGCCTCAACTGCCTCGGTCGTGCCGGATCTAGTCTTCGTCGTCGAAGGCATCCGCGCCGCCTGCGCGTTGCGGCGCCGTCGCGGGGCGCTGCAGGAATTGCGGCGTGTGCTGGCGCTCACCGCCACGCTCGCCACGATCGTCGTGACGCGGGGCGCGCGGGGCGCGTTCGCCCGGATCGCGACCGATCTTGCTCTGCAGTTCGACGATATCGAGGAAGATGTCGGCCTGGCGGCGAAGCTCGTCGGCGACCATCGGGGGCTGCGTCGAAATCGTGGAGACCACGGTCACGCGAACGCCCTTGCGCTGGATCGCTTCGACCAGCGAGCGGAAATCGCCGTCGCCGGAGAACAGCACGATGTGATCGACAGTCGGCGCGATCTCCATCGCGTTGACCGCCAACTCGATGTCCATGTTGCCCTTGACCTTGCGGCGGCCGGACTGGTCGACGAACTCCTTGGTGGCCTTGGTGACGACCGTGTAGCCGTTGTAGTCGAGCCAATCGATCAGCGGGCGGATCGAGGAATACTCCTGATCCTCGATGACGGCGGTATAATAGAACGCCCGCAGCAGATAGCCGCGCGACTGGAATTCCCGCAGCAGCCGCTTGTAATCGATGTCGAAGCCGAGCGTCTTGGCGGTCGCGTAAAGGTTGGCGCCATCGATGAACAACGCGATCTTTTCGGAGGGTACAGCCATCGTCTCTCTCGTAATCAATCCTGCGGGGCGCTGCGCACGCTGTCCGCCAGCTTTTCTCTGAAATGGCAGCCGGGCGAGCCCGCTATTCCGGGGCGCCGGGCTGCTCCGTTCCAGCTGTCTCGAAAGGCGCAATCACAGCCGGAAACGGTCTCGACTCCCGTCCGACCTGCCTAACAGACGGGGATCAGGCCGCCAAGCAATTAAGGCATAAAGTGAAGATCGGACTTGCACTTTTGGCGCCAGCGGAATACGTAGGCCCCAAATCCGCACACATATTTGGACAGGAGCGGCGCGCCGATGGCCCGTGTCACCGTCGAAGATTGCATCGATAAAGTTGAAAATCGTTTTGACCTCGTCCTTCTGGCGAGCCACCGCGCCCGCACCATTTCGTCCGGTTCGCCGATCACCATCGATCGCGACAACGACAAGAACCCGGTCGTGGCGCTGCGCGAAATCGCCGACGAGACCATCGCGCCGAACGACCTGCGCGAGGAGCTGGTTCACTCGCTGCAGAAGTACGTCGAGGTGGACGAGCCGGAGCTCGACGCCGTGCCGCTGATCGGCTCTGCCGGCGGAACCGTGGATGCCGACGATACCGAAGTCACGGCCGACCGCATGACCGAGGAAGAGCTGCTCAAGGGCCTCGAAGGCCTGGCGCCTCCCGAGGAGCGCCCGGAGCCCGAGATCGAGGCGGGCGACGAGGACATGTGATCCGTCCCGCTGCGAACGAGATACAAACGGCCCGGCCTCTGCCGGGCCGTTTTGTTTTTCCGTAACCGTCACGCAATCGCGTTGCTGCGGTGGTGACTTCCCGTGCTACTCTTAAGACATATAAAGCTGCGGCGGCCGGCGCCGTGGCGCGAGAACCACGATGGCGGGCGCGCAGACCGACAAGTTGCCGCGGATGCAGAACCAGCCGCCGAGCCGGCGGCCGGTCGAGCCCGCGCCGCCGCTTGCTCCGGCCGAGATCGACGAACCCAAGAAGGCACGCCGGCCGCAGATGATGCGGCAGTACGACCTGATCGACCGGGTCAAGGCCTACAACCCGAACGCCGACGAAGACCTGCTCAACCGCGCGTACGTCTACGCGATGATGGCGCATGGCTCGCAGGTGCGCGCGTCGGGTGATCCGTATTTCTCGCATCCGCTCGAAGTCGCCGCCATCCTGACCGACCTGAAGCTGGACGATGCGACCATTGTCGCGGCCCTGCTGCACGACACGATCGAGGACACGGCTGCCACCAAGCCGGAGATCGACGAGAAGTTCGGTCCCGAAATCGGCGCGCTGGTCGATGGTCTCACCAAGCTGAAGAAGCTCGACCTCGTGACGCGCGAGGCGAAGCAGGCAGAAAATCTCCGCAAGCTGCTGCTCGCCATCGCGGCCGACGTGCGCGTGCTGCTGGTGAAGCTCGCCGACCGCCTGCACAACATGCGGACGCTGAACTTCATGCGCCCGGAATCGCGCAAGCGCACCGCCGAGGAGACGCTCGACATCTATGCGCCGCTCGCCGGCCGCATGGGCATGCACGAGATGCGCGAGGAACTGGAGAACCTCGCATTCCATGAGCTGCAGCCCGAGGCCTTCGCGGTCATCAGCGGCAAGCTCGCGGCACTGGCGGCGCGCAGCCAGAATGTCGTGACCGAGATCGAACGGCAGCTCACCAAGAAACTCGCGGAGCAGGGCATCGACGCCAGGGTGACGGGCCGGCAGAAGCGGCCTTACTCGACCTGGCGCAAGATGGAGCGCAAGGCGATCGGCTTCGAGCAACTCTCCGATCTCGTCGGGTACCGGGTGCTCGTGAACTCCATCGAGGAGTGCTACCGCGCGCTCGGCATCGTGCATACGACCTGGCCGATGGTGCCGACGCGCTTCAAGGACTACATCTCGACGCCGAAGCAGAACGACTACCGTTCGCTTCACACCACGGTCGTCGGTCCCGGCAAGCAGCGCGTCGAGTTGCAGATCCGCACGCGGGACATGCACGAAATCGCCGAATTCGGCATCGCGGCGCATGCGCTCTACAAGGACGGGCACGGCTCGCCCTCCGAGATGCTGTCGCGCGAGAGCAGCGCTTATGCGTGGCTGCGCCACACCATCGAACTGCTGGCCGAAGGCTCGAACCCGGAAGAATTCCTCGAGCACACCAAGCTCGAACTGTTCCACGATCAGGTGTTCTGCTTCACGCCGAAGGGCCGACTGATCGCGCTCCCACGCAAGGCGACCGGCATCGATTTCGCTTATGCGGTGCACACGGACGTCGGCAATTCGGCGGTGGGCGCAAAGATCAACGGCAAGATCGCGCCGCTGGTGTCCGAACTCTCGAACGGCGACGAGGTCGAGATCGTGACGTCGAAGGCGCAGATCGCGCCGCCTGCCGCGTGGGAATCCGTCGTCGTGACCGGCAAGGCCCGCGCCGCTATCCGCCGCGCCACGCGCAGCGCGGTGCGCACGCAATATGTCGGCTTCGGCCGCCGCATGGTCGAACGGCTATTCCAGCGCGCCAAGAAGGATTATTCCGACGAGAAGCTGCAGGGCGCGCTGCCGCGTCTCGCGCGTTCCTCGGTCGAAGAGGTAATGGCAGCGGTCGGGCGCGGCGAGATGAAGGCGTCCGATGTCGCGCGCGCGATGTACCCCGACTACAAGGAAGAGCGTGTCGCTCCGGTCCCGGTGCCGAAGCAGGAGAGCGGCTGGTTCGGCCTCGCCAAGGTGAAGTCGCTGATCTTCAAAGTGCCGGAAGGCAAGGACGCGGCGGATGCGATCCCGATCCGCGGCATCAAGGGCGACCAGCCGGTGCATTTCGCGCCGAACGGCGGTGCCGTGCCGGGCGACCGCATCGTCGGCATCATGATGCCGGGTGAGGGGATCACGATCTATCCGATCCAGTCTCCGGCGTTGCAGGCGTTCGAGGACACGCCGGAGCGCTGGCTCGACGTTCGTTGGGATGTGGACGAGAAGAGTCCGCAGCGGTTTCCGGCGCGCATCAAGGTGAGTTCGCGCAACGAGCCGGGATCGCTCGCGCAGGTCGCGCAGGTGATCGCCGAGCACGACGGCAACATCGACAATGTGCGGATGTCGCGCGAGTCGCCGGACTTCACGATGCTGCTGATCGATCTCGAGGTCTACGATCTCAAGCACCTCAACGCGATCATCGCGCAATTGCGCGCCAAGCCGGTCGTGGCGCGTGTCGAGCGCGTCAACGAGTAGGTTTCACGCGGTCGAATTCGATCATGAGAACAATGAATTGGACCTTTTGGCGTTTCGTGTTTGAGTCTTAGGATGTCATCCAGTCCCCTCCGTCTCGGCGTCAACATCGATCACGTGGCAACGATCCGCAACGCGCGGGGCGGGCGCCACCCCGATCCCGTGAAGGCGGCGTTGCTCGCCGTGCAGGCAGGCGCGGACGGCATCACGGCGCATCTGCGCGAGGATCGCCGCCACATCCGCGACGACGACATCACGCGGTTGAAGGCGCAGCTTTCCAAGCCGCTGAACTTCGAGATGGCGGCAACCCGCGAGATGGTCGACATCGCGCTCAAGGCGCGTCCGCACGCTGCCTGTATCGTGCCGGAGCGGCGGCAGGAGGTGACCACCGAAGGCGGGCTCGACGTGGTGCGGCAGCACAATCACCTCGTGCCGGTGATTTCCGAATTGAAGGCGGCCGGCATCCGTGTCTCGCTTTTCATCGCGGCGGACCCCAAGCAGATCGAGGCAGCGGCGGAGGTCGGCGCGCCGGTGATCGAGATTCACACCGGCGCGTGGTGCGAGGCGGTGGCCGACGGTCACGGCGCCATCGCGGGCGCCGAGATGCAGCGCATCAGGGATGCGGTCGTGCGTGCAAAGAACCTCGGCCTTGAGGTGCACGCCGGCCATGGTCTGGATGTGCGCACCGCCGAGACGATTGCGTCGTTTCCCGAAATCGTCGAGCTCAACATCGGCCATTCGCTGATCGGCGACGCGATCTTCACCGGGCTCAGCGACGCCATCAAGGCGATCCGCGCCGCGATGGATCGCGGGGTCGCACGGCGCCCAAAGCAATCGTGATGGCGCGATGATCCTCGGCATCGGCAACGACATCACCGATATCCGCCGGATCGAGAAGGTGATCGCCAAGCACGGCGACCGTTTCCTCAATCGCATTTTCACCGACGTCGAGCGCAAGCGCGCCGAGCGGAAAGCCAAGAGCATCGAGACTTACGCCAAGCGCTTCGCCGCGAAGGAGGCCTGCTCGAAAGCGCTCGGGACCGGCATGCGGCGCGGGGTGTGGTGGCGCGACATGGGCGTGGTGAACCTGCCGTCCGGGCGGCCGACCATGAAGCTGACCGGCGGCGCGGCCGAGCGGCTCGCCAAGATGACCCCGCCCGGTATGGAGGCCCGCATCGACCTCACGATCACCGACGAGTATCCGCTGGCGCAGGCCTTCGTGATCATCTCGGCTGTGCCCGCGGGCACACCCGCCTGAGCGTCAGGCGGCACGTCAAAAGACGCGCGGAACCGGTTGCGCGGTCTTTCGTTTTCGAGGGGCAACCGGGACATATCCATGCTGACTCAACTCAATCCGCCGCTGCCCATGAAGACGCCGAAGGGTGATGGACTGGCGCATTTCGTCATCGACTACGGGCCGGAGGCGAACCTGATGTGGGTGGTGTTCATGGATGCCGACGGCGCGTGCTGGACGGTGCCGAACCCGGAAATTCGCATGAAGGCCAACTGGACCATGGGGCGCCGCCCGGCCGCCGTGACCGAGGATTCGCCGCAGCGATTCCGTCCGACTCTCGCGAAGATCGAGAACTGACCGCTGCGCGTTGTGCCGGTGCAGCTACCCGTGAATTGAATGGGTCGTGGCGTATCCGGCGGTCTTCGTAGTTGAAATTTTCCAAGTAAAATCATTGCCTTATGCGGGCGGCTGAACAGCCGTTCGCGTGGCGAGGCTCACGGTGCGTTTCATTGCACCGCCGCCGCCCAACGGCTACAAGGGCGGCCGACAGGTGGGGGCACCACCTTGCGAGCATCAGAGGCCAATGCGCGTGTCGACAGCCGAACAGAAGCGGAAAGAAGGCGGATTCGCCGAAACCGTGCGCGTGATCGTCCACGCCCTCATCATCGCGGTGGTGATCCGCACGTTTCTGTTTCAGCCGTTCAACATCCCGTCCGGTTCGATGATGTCGACGCTGCTGGTCGGCGACTACCTGTTCGTCTCGAAATACAGCTACGGGTACAGCCGCTACTCGTTCCCGTTCTCGCCGCCGCTGTTTCAGGGCCGCATCTTCGGATCGACGCCCGAGCGCGGCGACGTGGTCGTGTTCCGTCTGCCGCGCGACGACAGCACGGACTACATCAAGCGCGTGATCGGCCTGCCGGGCGACCGCATCCAGATGATGGACGGTGTCCTCAACATCAACGGCCAGCCGATCAAGCGCGAGCGCGCCGAGGATTACGTCGGCACCGAGGACGGCCCTGGCATCAAGCGGATCAAGCGCTGGAAGGAAACGCTGCCGAACGGCGTCGTCTATTACACGCTCGATCTGGTCGATAACTCGTTCTACGACAATACGCCGGTCTACACGGTGCCGCCGGATCATTTCTTTATGATGGGCGACAACCGCGACAACTCCACCGACAGCCGCGTGCTCAGCCAGGTCGGCTACGTGCCGATCGACAACATCGTCGGCCGTGCCGAGATCATCTTCTTCTCGGTGGGCGACGGCGAGGCCGCCTGGAAGGTGTGGCGCTGGCCGTGGGTCGTCCGCTGGGGCAGGTTGTTCTCGATCGTGCGATGAGCCGGAAGGCAAAATCCCGAGACGAGCTCGAAGCCAAGATCGGCTACACGTTCGCCGACAAGGCTGTCCTCGAACGCGCGCTGACGCATGTGTCCGCGGCCTCGCCCAAGCAGGGGCGGGGCGGGAGCTATCAGCGGCTCGAATTCCTCGGCGACCATGTGCTGGGGCTCGCGATCTCGGACATGCTCTATCGCGCCTTTCCGCGGGGTGACGAAGGCGAACTCTCCCGCCGCCTGGCAGACCTCGTGCGGCGCGAGACCTGCGCCGACGTCGCGCGCGCGATCGACTTGGGTGCCGAGTTGCGGCTCGGCAATTCGGAGTCGAACGCGGGCGGGCGCCGCCGCACCGCCATGCTGGCGGACGTGTGCGAGGCGCTGATCGGCGCGGTGTTCATCGACGGCGGGTATCCGGCCGCTGCCGCCATGATCGAGAATCTCTGGCGCGAGCGGATGATGAAGCCGGTCAAGCCGCTGCGCGATCCAAAGACGCAGTTGCAGGAATGGGCACAAGGCCGCGGGCTGCCGACGCCGGCCTACCGCGAAGTCGAGCGCACCGGGCCGCACC
>VFQQ010003082.1_pt1 | contig 16923 bp, 10 predicted proteins | sample 3512341 | NCBI WGS metagenome assembly VFQQ01 (sample SAMN10412373, study PRJNA504923) | tailings metagenome | isolation source: Relicate 2 Philex TSF1 revegetated site | place: Philippines: Tuba, Benguet | collected 2017-08-29 | reverse complement strand
AACGCCAACATGCAGTCGATGGCGTCGGTCTCGATCATCTTCCGGCGGATTTCGCCTTCGCCTGATTGTTGCGAGGACATGGAACCGTTGGCCAGCACCACACCCGCCGTCCCGCGCGGGGCGAGGTGATGGTAGATGTGGGATAGCCAGGCATAGTTGGCATTGCCCTGAGGCGGCGTACCGAAGGCTGTCCAGCGAATGTCTTCAACAAGACTCTCCCGCCACCAGTCCGAAACGTTGAATGGCGGATTGGCGAGGATAAAGTCGAATTTCAAATTCGAGAACTCATCCCGGATGAAGGAGCCTTCATTGTTCCAGCGTATGTCCGCGTCGATGCCGCGTACGGCAAGATTCATCTTGCACAAGCGCCACGTCGTGTGATTGCGCTCCTGCCCGTAGACCGATATTTGCCGTTTGGCTTCATCGACATTTCGCTGGTCGGAATGGTCCTCAATGAACTTTTCAGATTGCACGAACATGCCGCCTGATCCGCAGCAGGGGTCATAGACGCGGCCCTTATACGGCTCCAGCATCTCGACCATCGCACGGACGACGGAGCGAGGCGTGAAGAACTCGCCCCCACGCCGGCCTTCGGCGCCCGCAAACCCTGACAGGAAGTACTCATAGGCGCGGCCGAGGAGGTCGCGGGACTTTTCTCCCTCGGTGTGCATGGTGACGTCGGAGAAGAGCTCGACCAGGTCGCCGATCATCTCCTTGTCGAGCGCGGGGCGGCCATAGTCCTTTGGCAGGACGCCCTTCAAAGTCGTGCTGTTGGCTTTTTCGATGGCCTCCATGGCGGCGTCGATCAGGCCGCCGATATCCACTCTCTTCTTATTGCCCGTGACAGGATCAATGATCTCGAGATCCCGAGCGCGGGCGTTATCCTTGAGATAGGACCAGCGCGCGATATCGGGCACCCAGAAGACTCGGGCGGCAAGATATTCCTCAGGGTCCTCCTGATCGGCGAACTCCTCCTGCTCCAGCTTGGCCCGCTGCGCCTCGAAGGCCTCGGAAATGTACTTCAAGAAAATCAGGCCAAGCGCGACGTGCTTGTATTCTGAAGGCTCTAGATTCCCCCTGAGCTTGTCTGCTGCCCTGAATAGGTCAGCTTCAAAATTCAAGTCGCCGTTGCCGTTTCGCTCGCCTACCATTTTATTATCCCAATCCTGCAGTTATGCTCTTCGGCCGTCATCTTCTTTATTGCCGCTGAACAGCTCGCGCGTTTCGGTAATTAGCCAGACAAAGGCTTATGTCGTCTCACGCTAAGCATTTTTCGCCGCGGGTCCCACCTGATTCCAGACGAGACTCTGAGATACATGTATTTTCGGGTATCTCAAATTCAGATACGCGTTAGGCTTGGTGAGTGCGCGGAAGCGCGACCACATTCGCCGCCGTCTACACCACGCACACCGATGCCACGCTTGCAGAATGGCTGCTGACGTTGTGGCCGGCACTTTCCTTGCCGCAGATTGTCAGATCCCATAGGTACGGACTGTCCGCGCCACCCATATTAAGTGCATACCGAGGAGGAAGGCGTCTCGCCTTCGCATCGTCACTCCCCGCAGAATCCGGACTGTTCGATCTTGCTGCTCTCTTCTGAGACCTTCATCGACTCGCCCGAACTGATGTCGTAGAAGCGGCGAATGCAGGTGTCGTAGTTGCCAACGCTGGTGTCCATCCAGTCGGCCTGCAGCAAGGTGCTGTCCGATATTTCAGCTGCAGCTGGTGGTATTCTTCACCGCCGAGGGCGAATTGCGGCTCGGCCGCCGCCGCGCCGACGGATACAACAACCAGCACCGCCGCCGCGATCAGTCTTTTCATGATTTCCCCTTCGCTGGAGCCACACTGCCCCGCGGCGGTGCGGGCGGCGTCAACCAGAGGCTATGTCTGGCGTCGGCGCCCCGGCATGCCTCACCCCTCCAAAAACCCCTGCAACCGCGGCACCACGAAATCCAGGAACACCCGCACCCGCTGCGGCATGCGCTGCCCGCCCAGGAACACGGCGTGCATTTCTTCCTCGTCGGGCTCGACCACATCGGCCAGCACTTCCACCAGGCGGCCGGCGGCGAGGTCGGCGCGGACGTGGTAGTCGCCCATGCGGCCGAGGCCGACGCCGGCCAGCGTCATGCGGCGCACCGTCTCGCCATTGTTGGCCAGCAGCGCGCCGTGGACGACGCGGTCGACGATGCGGCCGCTCTGCTTCAGCGGCCACACCGGCTCGGCGCGGCGGAAGTTGAAGCCCAGGCAGTTGTGGCGGGCAAGGTCCTCGATCGTTCGCGGCACGCCCTGGCGGGCGAGATAGGACGGGGCGGCGACGATCTTGCGGCAGGCGGTGCCGATGCGGCGCGCCACCATGCCGGAATCCGGCAGCGTGCCGACGCGGATGGCGATGTCGGTGCGGTCGAGATAGAGGTCGACGATCTCGTCGCTCAGGGAGAGGTCGACGACGATGTTGGGATAGGCGCGCCAGAATTCGGGCAGGATCGGTTCCAGCCCGAGAACGCCGATGGCGACCGAGACGTTGACACGCACCGTGCCGCCGGTGGCGGCGGCGCCGTAGGACAGCTCCTGCTCGATCTGGTCGAGCTCCTTCAGCAACGCCTGGCTGCGCTGGTAGTAAAGCTGGCCCTCGGCGGTCAGCGACAGCGCCCGCGTCGAACGCTCGATGAGGCGCACGCCAAGACGCGCCTCGATGCGCGAGACAAGCTTGCTGACGGTCGAGGGGGTGAGCCGCAGCAGGCGTGCCGCTTCCGAAAAACTGCCGGTCTCGACCACGCGCAGGAACACCTGCATTTCACCGGTGCGGTTGTCCATCTTTTGCCCGCCTGTGATTTTGTTTCACAGATGATGGGAAGATCAGCGGCATTATCAAGCCCAAGACGGCTCTTTATGTGATGGACGAGATAAATCGTAGCAAGGAAGCCTCAGCCGCCGGCATGGCCCATCCGGGCCAGTCATCCAAGTAAACTGTCGGACCGTTTCCGGGTTTCCGTGAAAAACGGAAATGCTCCAACTCCCGCACCAGAGCAATTCCAGGAAAAGTGCGCAGCGGTTTTCCGTCCGGAATTGCCTGAGACAAAGAGAGAGCGCGGCGCCCAGGAACACGTGAATTGGCGCGCGCTGCAACGGTCGATGACCGTTGGCATCACCTGAATTCACGGCGCGCCGCCGCCCATAACAACAAGAAGGACATCATCCATGCAAACCGTCACCGCCCATGGGGCAGACATCCCGGCGCTTGGCTTCGGCGTGTTCCGCATGTCGGACGCCGAGGTGGAGCGCATCGTGCCGGCGGCGCTGGAAGCCGGCTTCCGCCATTTCGACACCGCGCAGATCTACCAGAACGAGGCGGCGCTCGGCCGCGCGCTCGACCGCGCCGGTGTGCGGCGCGAAGAACTGTTCCTGACCACCAAGGTGTGGGTCGACAATTACAGCGAAGGCCGGTTCGCCGCTTCGGTCGACGAGAGCCTGGAGAAGCTCAAGGTCGACCAGGTCGACCTGCTTTTGCTGCACTGGCCGGCCGAGAAGGTGCCGGTGGCCGAGCAGATCGCCATGCTGAACGCGGTGCAGGCCGCCGGCAAGGCGCGTTTCGTCGGCGTTTCCAACCAGAATATCGCGCAGATGCGGGAATCGGTCGAACGCTCTTCGGTGCAGATCGTCACCAACCAGGTCGAGCTGCATCCCTATCTGCCGCAGCCGGCGCTGGCGGCGGCGGCGAAGGCAGCCGGCGTTGCCGTCACCGCCTATTACGGCATGGCCGACGGCGCCGTGCCGCAGGACACGCTGCTGCAGGAGATCGGCGCGAAGCATGGCAAGAGCGCTGCCCAGGTCGGCCTGCGCTGGCTGGTGCAGCAGGGTTTCGTCGCGCTGTCGAAGACGGCGAACCCGGTGCGCGTCGCCGAGAACATCGCCATCTTCGATTTCGCGCTCGATGCGGCCGACATGGCGGCGATCGCCGGGCTGGCGCGCGCCGACGGCCGGCTGGTTTCGCCGCCCGGGCTGGCGCCGGCGTGGGATGTGTGAGGCGATGAGGTTGCAGGGCGCTCTTCCCACTTTGCGGGGTGAGGAACCCTGGCTGGAGAAGCGTCGGCGCTGCGATGGGTCTGGCCCGCCGCGCAGGCGTCGCGGTTCCGGAATGGATCCCCGACACTCTTCGGGAGCTGCGCTCCCTGCGAGGTCGAGGATGACGGGCTTGGTTTGCCGCAGGCGCCAATTGTCGACCGGTGTCGGGCATGCTCCGTGGACAGTCGCTGGCGCCGGCAAGCCACCAACGCCGAGCCAGCTCTCCAGCGCCGAGCTGCCTCTCCGCCGCCTACGGCAAGGGCGAGGAATCCTGGCTGGAGAAGCGCTGGTGCTGCGATGGGTCTGGACCGCCACGCAAACGTCGAGGTTCCGGAATGGATCCCCGACACTCTGCGGTCGCTTCGCTCCCTACGAGGCCGAGGATGACGGATTTCATTTGCCGCCGCCGCCAACTGTCGGCGGCGGTGCCTGGCATGCTCACGGACAGCGCATGCTCACGAACAGCCGCAAGCGACGGCATCATCGAGGCGGCACCGACCGGGATCGGTACGTCGTCGACGGGGCCAATCGGGGGTCCGAACCTCGAAGGACAGCCTCGCCAGCATCGGAGACTGGCCGGAGCGCCCCTCCCCTCCGTCATCCTCGACCTCGGAGCGACCGAAGGGAGTGGAGAGTGTCGGGGATCCATTCCGGAACGACGAAGGAAACATCGGAACGCCGGAGAGCGGGCTCCGACCAACTGACCCAGCGAACTCAGCCGGCGAAGAGCCGACTACCGTTTCAGCAAATGTCACCGCCCCGCGTGAGGGGCACATGAGGCACATGTCATGAGCACTATGATGGATAGCAAAGGCGCCGCCGCGACGGCGACCCCTTCCGCCCGGTGGGCGCTGCTGGCGCTGGCGATCGGCGCCTTCGGCATCGGCACCACGGAATTCTCGCCGATGGGGCTGCTGCCGGTGATCGCGCAAGGGGTCGACGTGTCGATCCCGACAGCGGGGCTGCTGATCAGCGCCTATGCGATCGGCGTGCTGGTCGGCGCGCCTTTCATGACGCTGGCGTTCAGCCGCTTCGGCAAGCGCACGGCGCTGATGCTCCTGATGAGCATCTTCACCATCGGCAACCTGATGTCGGCGATGGCGCCGGGCTATTTCACGCTGCTCGCCGCCCGCCTCGTCACCAGCCTCAACCATGGCGCCTTCTTCGGCCTCGGTGCCGTGGTGGCGGCCAGCGTGGTGCCGAAGGAGAAGCAGGCCAGCGCGGTCGCCGCCATGTTCATGGGGCTGACCATCGCCAACATCGGCGGCGTGCCGGCCGCCACCTGGGTCGGCCAGCAGATCGGCTGGCGCATGGCCTTCGCCGGCACGGCCCTGATCGGCCTGCTCGCCATCGCGGCGCTGTGGCTGGCGCTGCCGAAGGGCGAGCGCGGCCAGATGCCGGATGTGAAGCGCGAGCTTCGGGTGCTGACGCGGCTGGCCGTGCTGCTTGCCATGGCCACCACGGTGCTCGGCGCCGGCGCAATGTTTGCGCTCTACACCTATGTCGCACCGACGCTGGAAACGCTGACCGGCGCCTCCGGCAGCTTCGTGACGCTGGCGCTGGCGCTGATCGGCGTCGGCTTCACCATCGGCAACTGGCTGGGCGGCCGGCTGGCCGACTGGTCGCTCGACGGCGCCACGAAGATCTTCCTCGCCGCGCTGGCGCTGATCATGTTCGTGCTGCCGCTGCTGTTTGCCAGCCATATCGGCGTCGCCATCGGCCTGCTGGTCTGGGGCGCTGCGGCGTTCGCCATCGTGCCGCCGGTGCAGATGCGGGTGATGCAGGCGGCTTCCGAAGCGCCCGGCCTCGCCTCCTCGATCAATGTCGGCGCCTTCAACCTCGGCAACGCGCTGGGTGCCGCGCTCGGTGCCGCCGTCATCAGCCTCGGCCTCGGCTACGCCGCCGTCTCCATCGCCGGCGGCCTGCTCGCCGCGGCCGGCCTTGGGCTGGTGTTTTTGGGTGGCAGGCAGAAGGCGAGGCAGATGGCGGTTTGCGGGGCCTGAGGCTGGGTGCCAAGCTCGCGCGCTGCCCGGGCCTGGCGTTATGGCTGGTGGAGGCGTGCCGGGCTGACAGTTGAAGCGCAGCACCTCTATCTCCCCCCTTTGCGGGCGGTGAGTGCCTGGTTCGCCGCAGGCTTAAAAGGCTCGAACGCCTGAGGCCATAGCCGAGAGTGCGGCGCGCCTCTATCTCCCCCCTTGCGGGGGAGAAAGCGATTTCAGCATCTTAGACGAGCACGCCCGCAGGGCGGCGCAGGCTAAGTGCTAGAAATCGCAAGAGAGGGGATATGCCGGCACACCCACTGAAAGCCTGCTTCGGGGAAGAGAGGCTCATTTGCAAAGCCCTCAGCTGAAAATCCCCTCTCTTGGATTTTCTACGACTTAGCCTGCGCCGCCCTGAAGGGCGTGCTCGTCAAAGATCGTGAAAATCCTTTCTCCCCCGCAAGGGGGGAGATAGAGGCGCCGCTCTCTTCAGCACCGCGGGCGAGCACGCCCGTTAGGGCGGCGCAGGCTCAGTGCCGGACATCGCAAGAAAAGGCCGGCGCAAGCGCCGGCCGGTGATCCGGTCGAGATCAGCGACAGATCGGAAAGCCGTCGCATTCCCATCTACTTGAATCACCAAGTATAAGCCAAGCCTTACCACAGTGACGACCACCCGGGTTTCAGCATTCCCGGGCAAGCCTGCTTGACTCTATTTCCGCAAGAGTGCTGAATATGGTTAACGGGCGTTAATTCTCCTTGCATGGGCGCAAGGCTGGGGAACTGGGCTGGGGGCTAGCATGAGAAGCCGAGCTTCTTCATGGGCGTTTGTTTTATTCATCACACTTGGCGGCTGTTCGGCACTCACGTCAGAAGACAAGTCTTCGGAAGGCGTGCCTTACCACCTGCCGCTGTCGCTGATCCGCTACACGGTGGACCAGGGCGCCAGGACCGCGACGATCGACACGATGGACGTGGTCGACAAGCACACCCGCTACCTGGCCTATCGCGAAAACGGTTTCGCCGACGAGAACGTCTGCATCAACAGGACAAACACCGGACTTCTGAGCAAGGTCTATTTCGGCTCGCAGGACCGTACGCCGGACATCATCCTGAACATCGCGCAATTCCTGGGCACCGGGTTTGAGATGGACGGCACCAGAAAGGCTCCGGGCGTCGTGCCGGCCAGCGCCGGCTGCAGCGGAACGGCTGTGTCGCCATGGATGGACCCTTATGACGAAGAGGCGCTGGCGGCGTTCAACCGGCAGCTGTGCGGCGTGAAGGTCAAGGTGCCGCGCGAGCTGTTCCACACCGGGCCTGCCGTGCAATGCCCCAAGGATGCCGTCTGCTTCGCGACGAAGAGCGATTTCTTCGCCGACCTGGTCAAGCCGGACGGCACCGTGGTGTCGCCCAGCAACAAGGTGGCGATCGCCACGCCGCGGGATATCGGCTGGATCAAGGTGCGCGAGGCGTTCTTCAACAAGCGCATCACCCAGCTGGATTTCGACAACGGCGTGCTCACCACCATGCGCGTCAGGAAGGAAAGCGAGATCCTGGGCCTGTCGCAATTGCCCCTGAACGTGGTCGAACGTGTCCTCGCCGTGCCGGGCAATGCCATCGGCATGGCCTTCGGCACCTATCAGGAGAAGCTGTTCTACCTGCAAAGGCGCAAGGAACTGCGGACAGCCGACCAAGTCACGGCGCCCGCGGCGCCACCGGCGGAGCCGGCGGTTTATACGACGATGAGTTGCGCGGCCGGGGCAGCCGCCGCAGACAAGTAGCAGCCCGCGCACGGGGTTCGAGGCGATGTTCGACAGCAAGGCAGCCGGTTTCGTCCTCGCCATCAGCCTCGGCCTGGCAGGCCCGGCAGCGGCGGACGAGAAGGTGCTGGTGCTGCGGATCAAGCCCGGCGAGCTGACCAGGGAGACCGCGCAGTTCATCGGCGAGAACGGCAAGCTGACGACCGTCAATTCCGACAGGCCGCGTACGATCCAGAACATCGTCCAGAGCATCTGCGCCACCGCGCCGCCGGCCTTCATCGTTGCCGTACAGGCGGCCAACAAGAACAGCGCCTTCGACTATGCAACGCAGATCGCGGCCGGCCAGAACATCCTGATGCCGCCCTGCCCGCCGAAGCAGACGACTTCGCTCCTGGCCCGCAACGTGCAGCCGGGCGACACGGTGTGGGGCTATTACAAGACCGGAACGATCGGCGCGGATTTCGCCCCGAAATATGCGCTCAACGTCCCGCCCGACAATTATGCACCGCCGCTGAACGACGCCCAGGTTGTCGCGATGTGGGATCGCGACATCAGCGACGTCACCTCCGACTCGATCTCGACCAAACAGGTCGTCGGCGCCTTCCCGCTCGGCCCGAACAACCATCTCGTCAGGCGCAACATCCTGGACACGCTGGGGGTGGGCGCGAAGTTCGACAGTTCCGGCAAGCTGTTCGCCGAGACGGGCCTGGCGATCAGCGCGGACCCGGACACGAGCTTCGTCGACATGTTCCAGCGCGCGAACCCGCGCATCGGCTCCGCCGATCAGCTGAAGCCGGGAGAGATCGTGCTGGTGCCGGACCAGACCCCGCAGGAATATGTGCTGCCGCTGCGCGATCCGGCCGAGAGCACCAAACTCGCCTCGCTCTCGCCGGAAGCCTTCACCAGGAAGCTCGGGACCCCGGTGACGGACGTCATGGAGACGACCGATTTTCGCTTCTTCAAGCGGCTCGCCGACAAATGCGTTCCCGAAGACGCCGCCCGGATGAGCACCGTGCTTGCCGGCGCCCGGCAGCTTCTGGAAGAGAACTGGAAACAAGCCGACCAGCAGTCGGCAACGGTGGCGCCGGAAATGGTGTTCGTGGACAGCGGCATCTTCAAGCCGACCGAACTTCCGGCGCACCCGGCTCTGCTCAAGAGCGTCGATCAAAGCTCCCCGGCGAGCCTGGCCAGCTCTCCCAGCGAAGCGGAGCTGGAACCGCCGAAACTGCTGCCCGATGCCATGCACGGCACCAATGTCGCCGCGCTGGCGCTGGGCACCAGCGACTTCGCCAAGCTGGCCCGCTCGATCGGGTACCGGATGAAGGTCCGTGCCTTCAGGGCCTTCACCGAATCCACGACGCTGGCGCTGCGCCCCGACGGCTCCATCACCATCGTCGACGGAAAGGCGGACGTCGTCGTCCATACGGTCGATCGCGACCGGATTTTCGATGCCATCAAATATTCGGCGGACAGTATCGTCACCCTTTCCTTCGGCCGGGAAAAACCCATCGACGAGCTTCGCGCCAAGCTCGACCCACTGTCGCAGACGCTGTTCATCGTGGCGGCGGGAAACGACCACAAATCGCTCGACACGATCCCGCTTTTTCCGGGCCGGCATGGCGGCGGCGAGGCATTCAACATCATGACCGTCGCCTCCATCGACGGCGACAGGAAGCTGTCGGGCTTCTCCAACTGGAGTTCGGATTTCGTCGACATCGCCGCGCCCGGCTGCGGCGTCGCGACGCTTTCCTACGACAAGGACCAAAGCGCCTTCTTCGGCGAAACGGTGAACGGCACGTCGTTCAGCGCACCGCAGGTGTCCTATACGGCGGCGCTGATCAAGGCGGTGCGGCCGAGCTATACGGGTGCCCAGATCAAGGCCCGGCTGCTTGCCGGCTCCGACATCGAACCGGCATTGACCGGCTCGGTGCTGGAGGGCCGTGTCCTCAACATGGTCAAGGCCCTGGCGCTGCAGCACGATGTCGTCGACGTCAGGAAGGCGAATGGCGAGCGCGAGCTCCGCTTCGGACAGCTGAAGCCCGAGCTGAAGCCCGACCAGTTCTGCAAGGCCGCGCCCGACATAGGCAATCTCAGGATCCTGAAGGTCATCCCGGCCTTCGACGAACGCGACGCGAAGCCCGAAACGACGACGATCAACTTCGCCGACCCCGGCGGGCTGGTGAAGTCGGCGACCTGCGCATCGAAGGACTTCCAGGTGACGCTGCACGAGATATCCGGCGCAACGGTCCAGTTCTCCATGGGGGAGATCAATGACATCACGCCCGCCTGGCGCTGAAGCGCTGTCGCCGCGCAAACGCTTCGCAACGCAGCCGTGCCGGATCGGCGCCGGCCTCGTCGCCCCAACCTTTCTGGCAACGACCTTGCTGGCGACGGCGTTGCTGGCGACGTTGGGCCCTCCAGCCACGGCGTGGGCCGAAGACAAGCCGGCCGCGGTGGAACGGCCGGAGCAGTTGCTCGGCGCGCCCGGTTCCGTCTCGATCGACGTCAACGGGTCGGATGTCGAGGTGCCCTATGCGATCACCACGGATGGATATGCCGTTCTCGAGGGCGACATGATCATCGGCGGAGCGCAGGAGCTGTTCCAGCTGCAGAAGATGCAGGAGGACGAGGCCCGGAAAACACAGAAGCTGACGCTGGCGAGCGTCGACGCTTTCCAGCTCTTCGGCCTCTTCGACATAGCGGGCCGGGTCTGGCCCAAGGGCATCGTCGCCTACCGCATCAATGCCAATGTCGATGCCGACGGCAAGAAGCGCCTGGATGCCGCCATGGCGATGTGGACCAGCACGACGAAGATCCAGTTCGTCTCCGCTGTGGCGGGCACGCGCGCCTATGTCGAGTTCGTGCACGCGAACAACGCCGACAACTGTTCCTCCGAGGTCGGCTTCCTCGGCAGGCGGCAGCTGATCTACATGGGCGACAATTGCGACGCGGGCAACATGGCGCACGAGATCGGCCACGCGCTGGGGCTGGGGCACGAGCAGATGCGCAGCGACCAGGACAAGTTCGTGACGATCAAGACCGCCAACATCATGAGCGGATATCTGAAGTTCTTCACGCCGAAGCCGTGGGCCTATGTCGATGCCGGGAGCTACTGCTACGGCTCGCTCATGCACTACGGTCCGAAGATGTTCTCAAGCAATAATTTTCCAACGATCGTGCCCAAGGACCCGTCAGCCAGGATCGGCCAGCGGGACCGCGTCGCCTCCTGCGACCAGAGGGTGATCCAGGCGGCCTATCAGGCACAATTCGCGGCACGGCCCTGAGCCTTCGCAGCGGTTCGTGGCGAGACGGCCGCGCAATGCCTACAAGCCCGCCCCTCACTCCCCGCAATAGCCCGACTGTTCGATCTTGCGGCTTTCCTGCGAAACCTGCTTCGGCGTTCCCGAGGAGATGTCGTAGAAACGGCGAATGCAGGTGTCGTAGCTGCCGACGCTGGTGTCCATCCAGTCGGCCTGCAGCAAGGTGCTGTCGAGCCCGTATTTCAGCTGCAGCTGGTAAAATTCCTCGCCGCCGAGCGGAAGATCCACCACCTTGCCGGTGCGGGCGTCGATCAGGAAGGTGAAGATGCAGGAGCCGCCGCAGCCGATCTCGATCAGGCTGAAATGGCCGGCGAAATTCGGACCTTCCTTCATGCCGTTGCGGATGCGCGTGCGGAACTGCGCGGTGTCGCCGGTGAATTTCGGCAGCACCGGCTTGCCCTTCAGGTGGGTCTTAACCGGATAGTCCGCGAATTGCGGCTCGGCCGCCGCCGTGCCGGTGACGATGGCAGCCAGCAGCGCCGCCGCGATCAGTCTCTTCATGATCTCCCTCCATGCCGCGGCCCTGTCTGTGGCGGCATGGCGGCCATGTCAACACGGCGCGACGGGTGCGGCAGATTTCGAAGGGGACGCCGGTGGCATGCGTTCGCCGGCTTCGCTCATTTGCAAAGCCCCTCAGCTGAAAATCCCCTCTCTTGGATTTTCTACGACTTAGACTGCGCCGCCCTAAAGGGCGTGCTCGCTAAGATCGTGAAAATCCTTTCTCCTCCGCAAGGGGGGAGATAGAGCGCCGCGCCCGGCCTTCGGCTATGGCCTCAGGCGTTCGTGCCTTTTGAAAGGTCCACCGGACCTTTCAATTCGCCCGCGGCGAACCAGGTCCTCACCCCCGCAAGGGGGGAGATAGGGCGCTCGGCCCAGCCCCCCGGCCACGGGCTCGGCGCCACGCCTTCGCTATTTCTGCCGGAACCCCTTCTCGAACTGCATGGCCAGCGGGCCGACGAGATAGTCGAGCGCGGTGCGCTGCACGGTTTCGATCATCACCGTGGTCGGCATGCCGGGGTAGAGATGCACCTGCGGCAAGCGGGTCAGTTCCTTTTCGTCGATGCGCACCAGCGCGACGTAATAAGGGGCGTCGTTGCGTTTATCGATCAGCCGGTCGGCCGAGACCTGGATCACCGTGCCGTGCACCACCGGGGTGATGCGCTGCTTGTAGGCGGTGAGGTGGACATTGGCGGCCATGTCGGGATGCACGCTGGCGATGTCCTCGACGGCGATCTGGGCGTCGATGATGAGGGAATCGCGGTCCGGCACGATGTCCATGATCTTCTCGCCGCGCATGATGACGCCGCCGACCGAAAAGGCGGTCAGCCCGACGACCTCGCCGGAATAGGGCGAACGGATGTCGATGCGGCCGAGCACGGCCTTCGCATTGGTGAGCTTGGGGATGACCTCGAGCAGCTTGGCCTGGGTGTCGCGCAGGTCCTTCGACACTTCCGTCATGCGCTCGTTGTCGAGCCCGGCCATCTGCTGCAACTGCTCGGCGATCGCCTGCCTGGCCCTGGCGATGTTGGCGGCCGTCTCGGCGGCCTGGCCTTCCAGCCCGGTGCCGCTGCGTTCCAGCTGCAGGTAGCGCGACTTGGAGATCAACCCCTGCTTCAACAGGCCGGTCAGGCTCTCGCGCTCCGCCTGCACGGAGGCATATTGCTGGCGAAAGGCCTTGGCTTCGGCTTCCGAGCCGGTGATCTGCGCCTCCAGCTGCGCGATCTTCTCCTTGATGACGGCGCGCTGCCCGGCAAGCAGGGCAAGGCGGCTGTCGAACTGGTGGATCTGGCTGCGCCAGATGCCCTCGACATTCGGGTTGTCCTGCGCCGCCTGCTTCAGATCGTCGGGCATGGTCAGGCCCGAGGCGTCGGCCAGCTCGGCCTTCAGCCGCTCCTCGGTCGCCCTCAGCACCAGAAGCTGCTGGTCGAGCACATTGTATTCGGCGCGCGCCTGGCTGTCGTCGAGCCGGATCAGCACGTCGCCTTCGCTGATGCGGTCGCCTTCGCGCACGTTGAGCTGCTTGACGATGCCGCCGTCGAGATGCTGGATCGACTTGCGGTTGCCCTCGACGCGGACATAGCCGTTGGCGACGACGGCGCCGTTGAGCGGCGCGGTCACTGCCCAGGCGCCGAAGCCGCCGAAGAAGGTGGCGATGATCGCCCAGCCGGCGATGGCGGCCGTGCGCATGGAATCGCTGGCGGCCGGCGTGTCGGCGGCAGGCTTGGCGCCCATGCGCGTCTTGTTGCGGACATCGATCTTCATTGTGCCGCCCTCGCCATCGTTGCGCCCTGGGCGCCGGCCGGGGCCACCCGCTCGGCTTCCGGCCTGACCGTTGCCAGGCGGGTGAGCTGGCCGATCACCTCGTTCTTCGGCCCGAACAGCTCGACCGCGCCGTCCTTCATGACGAGCAGCTTGTCGACCACGGCGAAGGTGTTGGGCCGGTGCGAGATGATGATCACCGTGGTGCCGCGCTGCTTGCAGGCGGCAATGCAGGCCAATAGTGCGGTGTCGCCTTCGGAATCGAGATTGGAGCTCGGCTCGTCCAGCACCAGGATGGCCGGGTTGCCGTAGACGGCGCGGGCAAGCGCGATGCGCTGGCGCACGCCGCCCGACAGCACGGCGCCGCCGGCGCCGACATTGGTTTCATAACCCTTGGGCAGGCGCAGGATGATGTCGTGCACGCCGGCCAGCCGCGCCGCCGCGATGACGTCATTGTCCTCGCCGTCGTCGCGGAAGCGGGCGATGTTGGCGGCGACCGTGTCGGCGAACAGCTCGATGTCCTGCGGCAGGTAGCCGAGATGCGGGCCGAGCTCCTCGCGCGGCCAGGTCGAGACATCGGCGCCGTCGAGCCGCACCGTGCCGGCGATGGGGGCAAGCACGCCGACGATCTGGCGCGCCAGCGTCGACTTGCCGGCGCCCGACGGGCCGATGATGCCGAGCACCTCGCCGGCGGCGAGGCTGAGCGAGACGCCGCGCAGGATCGGGTTGCGCGGCAGGCCGTAGACCAGGCCCTCGACCGACAGCCGGCCCTCCGGCCGCGGCAGCGCCAGCGCCGGTGTGGCGGCGGGATTGGTGGCAAGCAGCATCTCGATGCGCTGGCGGGCGTTGCGCGCCGCGATCATGTTGCGCCAGGCGCCGACGATCTGCTCGACCGGCTGCAGCGCGCGGCCGAGCAGGATCGAGGCGGCGAACATGACGCCGATGGTCTGCAGCCGTTCGATGACCAGATAGGCGCCGAGCCCGAGGATCAGCGACTGCATGGCAAGGCGCAGGAAGCGGATGAGGCTCTGGTTGGTGGCGGCGCGGTCGCTGGCGGTGACCTGGCGCTCGATGACGCGGTCGCGGTCGATGTTCCAGCGCGCCAGCAGGCCGGGCATCATGCCCATGGCGCGCACCACCTCGGCATTGTGCAGGCTCATGTCGGCGAAGGCGTAGTTGCGGGCGACGAGATCGGCCGATTCCGCCATCGGGCGCTGCACGCGCCATTGTCCGTAGACGGCGAGCGCCACCAGCGTGACCGCCGAGGCGAGCGAGAACCAGCCGAGCAGCGGGCTCATCAGGAAGATGACGAGGATGTAGATCGGCGCCCAGGGCAGGTCGAACACGGCGTGGATGCCGGGCCCGGTCATGAACTGGCGGTAGGTGTCGAAATCGCGCAGCGTCTGGCTGCTGGCCGGCACACCCCTGGCCGACGAGGCCATGGTGGCGGTGAGCAGGCGCCCCGCCATCTCGCGGTCGAGCCGCACGCTCGCCCTGGTCAGCACGCGCGCCCGCACGAAGTCGAGGCCGGCGAAGCAGGCGAGCGCGAACATCAGGACGATGGTCAGCATCACCAGCGTGACATGGCTGCCGCTCGAGATGACCCGGTCGTAGACCTGCAGCATGTAGAGCGGGCCGGCGAGATAAAGCAGGTTGATGGCGAGGCTGAAGGCGAGCGCGGTGGCGAAGTAGCGCCGGCAGCGGCGAAGCACGTCGCGCAGTTCACTGGATTTCGGCTCTGTCAGCATGTCTGGCCCCCACCGTTACGCGTTACCTCTGGACTTTCGTCTGGTTTCGACCGGCTTCCCGGCCCGCGCCGGGAGACGCCGCAAGGGAGCGGGGCCAGTTCCCCGCTCCCGATCGGTGCCCGCACGCGTCATGGCGCATCACGCGTGCAGCTGCAGGTAGCCGTCGGGCGAATTCAGCGTCACGCCGAGCAGCCCGAAATGGTCGCCGAGATCGGTCGCCATGACGACATGGGACTGGTTCTGCGACACCACCATGTTCTGCGTGGTGCTGTCGGTCAGCGCGTTCATCGCGGCAAAGATGGAGCTGCCGGACGGCACGCCGCCGACCGCGGTCTGCCAGGCCGCGCTGTTGGCCTTGACGCTGGTGGTGAAGCCGTCCTTGCCCGGTTCGATGGCGTTGTTGTAGTTGAGGACATAGCCGTCGGCGGTGGTGATCGAGCCATCGCCATTGGTGTCCTTCTGCGTCACGCCGCGGCGCGTTGAAGTCGGGCACGCCGACATCGTTGAGCAGCGTGGTGATGGCATAGCGGGCGAAGTCGCCCAGCTTGTCGCCGCCGGTGCCGTTGGAGGCGCCGACGATCTCGCGGGCGTCATCCCATTCGATGACCAGGGTCTTGCCGTTCGAACCGGTGACGATCAGGTCCTTGTGGTTGTCCTTGTCGACGTCGACATTGCCGGGCAGCAGGCCGGCGATGTCCGCCTTCTCGATGGTGCCGGCCGCAGCGAGCTTGGAAGCCAGCGAAACGCCCTTGCCGTCGACGCCGCCATTGCTGGTGTCGGCGCCGGTGATCGGAGCGTCCCAGACATAGCGGTGGTTGTACCAGAAGCCCGGTGTCAGCCCGACGGCGCCGAGTTCGTGGTTGCCGAAGGTCAGCGTGTTGCCGACCACGACCTCGCTGTGCAGCGGGTCGAGCTGTCCGGCTTCGCCCTTCACCGCGACCAGCTCCTGTCCGCTGGTGATGGTCACCGTGGTGGTGGCGTCGCCGACGCCGTCATTGTTGTGGTCGACGGTCGCGGCCCAGCTGTTGCCGTCGGTGAACAGCTCGCTGATCGTGTAGGTACCCGGATGCAGGTTGACGAAGGCGAAGAAGCCGTTGGCGTCGGTGGTGGTGGTCAGGGTGTCGATCGTGCCGTTGCCGTCGACATCGCCCTTGAGCTGGATGGTGATGCCCGCCATGGCGACATCGGTGCCGTCGAACTTGCCGTTGGCGTCCATGTCGTTGAACTTGAAGCCATGGATGGAGCCGGGCACGAAATTGGCGAAGTTCATGCCGGTCTGGTCGTTGCCTGAGGTGCCGACGATCGTATAGCCGGCCTGGCCGAGCGACTGCACATAACCGTTGGGCAGGACCTCATAGACCTTCTTGCCGGCATAGCTGGCGTCGAGGTTCTGGAACGACCAGGTGCCGTCGGCTGCCGTCACCGTCGAGACGTCGCCCGCGGTGAGACCGGCAATGCCGTCCTTCTCGATGTAGATGGTGATGCCGCCGAGGCCGGCGTCGCCCGCAGTCAGGCCATCGCCATTGGCGTCGAGGAACTTCTTGCCCGAAATGTCGAACTTCTCGAAGTTGGCGAAGTTCAGACCGGTCTGGTCGTTGCCGGAGGTGCCGACGATCTGATAGCCGGCCTGGCCGAGTGTCTGGACATAACCGTTGGGCAGCACTTCATAGACGGTCTTGCCGGCGTAGCTGGCATCGAGCCCGGTGAACGACCACGTGCCGTCCGCCGCCGTCACCGTCTGGTTGGCGGCGCCGTCATTGTTGAGGCCGTCGCCGTTCTTGTCGATGAAGATGGTGAC
>VFQQ010003081.1_pt1 | contig 16925 bp, 11 predicted proteins | sample 3512341 | NCBI WGS metagenome assembly VFQQ01 (sample SAMN10412373, study PRJNA504923) | tailings metagenome | isolation source: Relicate 2 Philex TSF1 revegetated site | place: Philippines: Tuba, Benguet | collected 2017-08-29 | reverse complement strand
GGTTTCAATTTTCGCCATACAATTATCCCTTCTTTTTCTTCTACGCGGACAAAGCCCGTTTTTTGCAATACCTTCTGAGAATGAACCAAATCTAGTGGGGTATAGGCAATCAGCCCCTTAGCCGCAGGATGCCGAAATACCCACTCAGACAGACGCGCGAGGGCTTCGGAAGCAATACCTTGATTGCGGTATGCTTGGTCGATACCATAGCCGATTTCGGTTTCGCCTTGGTCGTTGGGCAAGCCTGCCACTCCTATTCCACCCACCACGCAGTTGTGGGTTTTATGAACAATCAACCAATTGGTAAACCACTGAAAGTTTACCGAATTGGCGGCAGTTTCGGGAAGCCAATAGTTGGCCAAAGCGTCGTCAAATTCGTTTTGAAAATATTCTTCCATTAGCATGAGTCGGGGAGTCAAACCCAGAGAACGTTGTAGTGCTTCGTAATTTGAAGCATGAAGTTGCAATTGGGAGGTATTGAGCGGAATAAGCCGCAAACGATTAGATTCTAAAGAAAACATGGATAAAATTGTTTTGGAACGTAATAAGAAGTAGGTGCTTGTGGTATGTCCACAAACGTTCATCGCAGCTCAACGCCGCTAGGCCACCCTATCTGGCATCCAAAGAGTAATGAGCAGTTGCAGAGGCAATTTGTTTTAGTTGGGGTTACAAAGTTAAAAAAATAGGCGTGGATGCGCGTCGTGATTGTTTATTTCCTATCCAAGTTTTTGTAAAGTAAAAGGAGCTGCGTAATTTTCTACTTTTTCACTCCAACAACAAATTAACCCTTATGAAACACTTCGCTACTCTGCTGGTGAGCGTCTTGGCTTGTAGTCAGCTTTCGGCCCAAAAGCTATATTATGGCGACGAAAAATGGCCCGAACAAGATACCGCTAGCAAATTCTACACCGTTAAAGGCGAACGCCACGGCGTTAGCTATTTCAAAAAACATCATTTCAAAGATGTTCAGTATTTTCCTACCGATAAGCTCTCTTTTGAAGTTTATCACTCACCCGATGTGATGTATCATTGGTATCGCAAGTGGGCAGAGCAGTTTCCCAACATCGTGGATTTGTACGAAGTAGCCAAAAGCTACGAAGGGCGTCCTATTTTACAAATGACTATCACTAACAAAAAAACAGGAAAACACACCGACAAACCTGCGGCGTATTTTGAGGCAGGCCGCCACAGTGGTGAAGTCACAAGCAGCGAGGCTATTTTGTGGCTCACGCAGCACCTGCTCGAAAACTACGGCAAAGACCCAAGCATTACCCAATTAGTTGATACAAAGACCATTTATCTCCGTCCCCAAAACAACCCTGACGGAGCTAATATGTATCTTTTTACGGCACAACGCAACCGCAGCACCGTGCGGCCTAAAGACGATGACCGCGACGGGCTGCTAGATGAAGATCCCGAAGAAGACCTTGATGGCGATGGGGTCATTTATCAGATACGCAAAAAAGCCACCACCAAAGCCGAAAAAGAAAAGGCTGATTATGTACTCGACCCACGCGACCCGTCGGGGCGCTTGATGAAAAAAGTACTGGAAGGCAAGGGCGAATGGCTCGTATATACTGAAGGTATCGACAACGACGGCGACGGCAAATACAACGAAGACGGGATAGGTGGCCTCGACAATCACCGCAATTATCCCGAAAACTGGCGCCCCGACCAAGGAGGCGACCGCTCAGGTCGAGGCTATACCCAAGGTGGAGCGGGCGAATATCCCCTAAGCGAAATCGAAACTCGCTCGACCGTATTGTTTTTGCTCCAACATCCGCACATCTCGGTCGTCAATTCGATGGATACGCGCGTGCCGATGCACCTTCGTCCTCCTTCTACTTCCAAAAGTGCCGAAAGTATGTTTCCCTCAGATTTGGCAATTTACAAACACATGGACAGCCTCGGTCTGTCGTTTACGGGCTATCCTTGGGCTGGCGACGTCTATGATACCTACAGTACCCGTAGCAAAACCGACCGTATGACTGGTGACCCCTCCAAACCCAATCCACTTTTTGGTCATGGCCCTGATTTTGGGTATTTCTACTACGGCTCGGTATGGTACGGCGACGAGCTTTGGAACGGCGGTGCCATGAAAGACTACAACAAAGATGGACAATATGATGAGTACGATGGTCTTATGTGGGACGACGAAGCAAACAAAAAACAAGGCTTCAAACCCTGGACCAAATTTACGCACCCTGTACTTGGAGAGGTGGAAATTGGGGGCTTTCACCCCAAGTTTTTTGCCCAAAATGGCCCCGCTTGGCAGTTAGAAAACTGGATTTCGAAACAATCACGGTTCAACTTAGCAATGGCTAAAGAATTACCCCAAATCGACCTCAAAGACGTAACCGTAAAGCCCCTTGCCAATAACGAATACGAAATCAAAGTCACTTGGAGCAATGTAGGAAAACTGCCCGTGGCGCTCGAACAAGCCAAACTCGTAAAAATCGTCCAAGAAGACCGCGTCACTCTCGACATTGACAAAGAACTTTTGAAAGGTTTTGAAAACGCCAAGGCTGTCATTACCCTACCCGCTTTGTACGACAAAACTATCTACAGCGACTATACCAAAGTAGGTCAACAAAAAGAAGCGACTTTCCGCGTCAAACTCAATCAAACTACCTCCATCAAAGCCAAGGTAAAACTGCTTTCGACACGGGGAGGTTATAAAGAAAAAGAGATTACGATTGGGAAGTAATAAAACGGACTAAAAGATACTCTATTCTTCTCTCATTTACGGGCAAGACCTTATGCACATAGGTTTTGTCCGTTTTTTTGCGTCTTCTACCCAAACAAATGGGGAAAAAAGCGGTATATAAAAGGGGAATTTTCACATGGTAGGGTTATTAAAAATGTAACAAATTTGTAATGTTATTTTTACCTCATTAGGATTTTTTTGCCTTGTGTTTAATAAAAAATAACCAAAAAATTTCATTTTAATAACTTATAAACCTCTAGCATTATGAAATCTCCCATTGATTTCAACGATATTTCAACTCATTCTTTTCTTTCTAAAATTCAAGGAAATATTTTAAAAGGACACGGGCGAGATCATACAACACACATTTTTTTACGTTTCGACAGAAAACAAAACAACAGAGCTATTAAATGGTTAAAAGAATATGCGTCAACTTTTTTAACCTCCTGTTTAAAACAACTGGTAGAAAGGGAAGAATTTAAAAGAGCCAAGAAACAGGGAGATTTATTTTCATCTATTTTTTTAACCAAATCTGGTTTAGAGTACTTAAAAGGAGATACGCAAGGCCTGAATGATGAAGCCTTTTGTACTGGCATGAAGAACCGTAAACTTCAAGATCTCCCCAAAAAAAATTGGGAAAAAGGATATCGTGAAGAAATAGATATGATGCTACTACTTGCCGACGACGATACAACAAGGATGGGAAATTTTGCCAAAGACGTTTTAGAAAAACTTAGCTCATTTAGCTCTATTCGTGCTATTGAATATGGGCACACCCTCAAAAATGCAAACGGCGATGGCCTCGAACACTTCGGATATGTAGATGGAGTGAGTCAGCCATTTTTTCTAAAAGATGAAATAGATGCTTATCAAGCTTCTTCCAATTCAATAATTGGTGAGGTAAACTTTGACCCTAGTGCGGAGATAAATCTAGTACTTTTTCAAGATCCTTATGTGGCCGACACCGAAGCGATGGGTAGTTACTTTGTTTTCCGAAAACTAGAACAGAATGTAAGGGGATTTAAAAAAGCCGAAAAAAAACTTGGCCTAGGAGAAATTGCAGGTGCGTATATTATAGGGCGTTTTGAAGATGGCACGCCCGTTGTCATTCAAGGAACAGAGGGAATGTCTGGAGGCAGTAAACTTAACAACTTTAACTATGATAATGATCCGTCAGGTGGGCGTTGTCCTCATTTTGCCCACATCCGTAAAACCAACCCTCGACGCACTGACGAAGACAAATCGCATATTATGGCTCGTAGAGGTATTCCTTTTGGTCACCGCGAAGTTCCTATTGAAATTGACCAACACTATGCCCAAATGCCCGAAGGTGATGTAGGACTCTTGTTTATGAGTTATCAGGCAAGTATAGAAAAACAATTTGAGTTTATTCAGGTAAATTGGGCAAACGAGCCAAATTTTGAACATCCAAATACAGGACTTGATCCTATCATTGGCCAGCCTCATCTACCTATTCAAGATAACAAATATAATTTCCCTAAATCATACGGTACTCCTACGACCGATAAACAACCATTTAAACAATTTGTAACCATGAAAGGGGGTGAATATTTCTTTGCTCCTAGTATTCTCTTCTTTTCCACTCTTTAACCTCCTACCTAACATGAAAAAATCAGCATTGTTCTTGCTCATGCACTGCTTAGCCCAAAATCTATATGCACAAGAGCGAGTAGGTTTAGATTGGCAGCAGTTCAAAAAATCTATACAAACTTCCTACATTACGCAGCCTGTTCAATATGGCACTTTTACCATTTTTGAGATTAAAAATATCAATCGTTATCTTTATAAAGTCGAAATTACTGGCAAGAAAATTTCGCTACAGACCCCCATTCCTACCGAATTACAAAATCTGTTTCGTTTAGACCCACAGAGTCTAAAAAAATTTTTGGGAGAAAATAATGAGAAAGCGGAAGAGGCAAGAAAAAAAACAGATGAAGGGATTCAGATAATGAACAACCTAAGAAAAGATGCTGAAACTTCTGATAAAAGACAAACCGACCAGTTAGAAGACATCAATGCGACTCTAAAAGAAAAAGAAGATTCGTTAAGCATTACAAAAAAATCACTTGCCCTATCAGCCAATAAAACTAATAGAGCACGAATAACCCAAAAAAATGCTTTGCAAATCGATACTTTGCAAATCCAAGAATCTAATCTCACTAATTCAATCACAAAACTTAAAGAAGAAAAGCAGGAAGAAGAAGCCAACATAGAGGAGTTAAAAAGAGAGATAAAGAATTTCAAGGAAATAGTTCAATCAGTGCTAGATAAGTGTGAAGAATTCCGAGATAAAACCGAAAAAATATCACAGCTCATTCTCGACATGAAAATAAGTCAGCGACGGTTGATTGCGCTTAGTCAAGAAGACTTGGGTTTTAGCGATATGGCCTCTAAAGTTTCTAATATCAACATTTCCAGCACCGCGCTTGTCGGCAAAGAATATCGTGAATATATGCAACTCTATAAAGAATTGGAAAAGTTGTATGGCAAAGCTTTTGACAAAGCAACGCAATTATTACTCCAAGGTAAAGACATGTCAGAAGAAGAAGTAAAAAAGGAGGTAAAAAAAGCATTGGATGAAATCGAAACAGCTGATAAACTCATTCAAGACGAAGACTTGTTAACGTTAGTGGAGCAGGTATCCCAACTGGCAGAAGGACTTCGTAACCCTAAAAATTTTACAGTGACAGCCCCCCCTGTACAAATGGACGAAGACGTAGCCAACTATGAAGTGACCATCACGCCTATTCAGACCAATACATTTGGTCCCCATCTTACAATTACCAATTTTGGGTTTGATGTCCCTACCCGAGGTGGTCTCAAAGTTGATTTTAGTGTAGGTCCTGTTTTAGGATTTGGGAATGAATCCAAAGACGATTCTTATTTTCTGGATACTAATTCTAAATTAACAAAATTTGAAAACCCTAATGCCATTAGCCCTAGTCTCGCAGCAATGATGCACTTCTATGGTCGCACAGGTCGCCCCAATGCCTGGAGTGGGCTAATGGGGGTTTCGGCCAATATTGCCGATGTCACAAAACTAGATTTTAACATTTTATTAGGTTTAAGCTATGTACTCGGCAAAAATGAAAAAGTAATGCTCAATGCGGGCGTTATTTTTAATCGGGTCAACCGATTGAAAACAAATCTTTATCAAGAGAACAAAGAATATCCAAGTGATTTAAATCTTGAAGAAGTGGTTCAGAAAGTGTTTCGCCCTGCAGCTTTCTTCTCTGTTTCCTACAATCTGACCCGCAGAGTAACCCGCTAATATACCGGCATGAAAAAGCTAGCAATTGTTTTATTAATCATTGGCTTTAGCCTTCTTAATGCCTGCACAAGGGTATTTTATACAAGCCAATGTGATTGTAGTGGCAAGATACCAGATTACGATTTGGGAAACCCCGATTGGAAAAAATTTGATAAATCCATAATGAATACATATAAGGGAGTTATAATCAAAGGAGGTGCTAATGGTATTATTATTTACGAGACAACACGCAAAGACCATGAAGCCTTCGAACAGGTGTTATGCGAGTTTTGGAAAAACAAGTACAAAAAACTAGAATATTAAAATCATGAAGAATTACTTACTTGTGTTATTTATTATTTGGAGTTCTTGTTTGAACAGTTTTGGACAAACACTTCTAATCAGCACCTCTGCAAACAATTTAAATATCAAACATTCTGGAAACATAACCTGTAATGTAAATCTGAAAGAGGGCAAAATAATCTCCTCGGGCACCATCATACTAGGTGGTAGCACTCAGGTTTTTGAAGACATGCATATTGAGTGCAAAAAACTTGAAATTAATAGTGCTACTTCTTTTTCTTTCAAAAATACGACTATAAAATGCGATGAATTAATACTTAATTCTAGCACATTAAATCTTGAAGGTTTAAATGCTAAATGCGAACAAGGACTCAAAATTAATAGTAGTGTTACTACAATATTCGTAACCGACAAAAGTACGATAAATGCCTCCTCCGTATTTTTAACAGGGGGTAATTTAACAATTAAAAAAAACATAGACACCTTACAAGAGGCAATATTATTAATTAAATATAATATTGGCCTTACAAATGGCCGCACAATAGTGGTTGATACTTATGATAATTACCTAACATTCAAACTTGAAAAATAAATATTCCTCCTTTTAGTTTTGTATCATTATGTTAGAAAACCTCAAAAACTTTATTTTCAATAGCGAAAAAGTATCGTTTGATACCCGGTTTGCGGTTGGAATGGCACTGTTTATTGCGGTGGGAACAACGGCTATTTTTGCGCAAGAAGTTGCTATCCAAAGTTTAGCTTTTCTTTTGGCGGCCGCTTGCCTTTCATTGGGAATATTTGTGGGCTTTTTATTCGGCATTCCCAAAACCTTTCAAATTCAGAATAATCCGCAAAATCCTAATACTCATCGCCCAAATACTAATTTGGAAGAAATTTCGGATTGGCTAACCAAAATTATCGTAGGGCTTGGCTTGGTCAACCTCAAAGAAATTCCTCCCAAAATTCAGCAGACCGCAGAATATATTGCTCCGCAAATCGCCAACTTAGCTAACAAAGAAACAGACAAAATCGTCATAGCCTCGGCTATTTCCCTCACCAATTCAATCATGATTTACAGTTCCATTATTGGTTTTATTGGTGGGTACTTGGTGACTCGCGTATATTTAGCTGGATTTATCAGAAGAGGTGACCAAGAACTTAATAACAGCGTGGGGATGAAAGAAAGCCTAGCTAATTTACAAGAATCCATTAATAAACTGGAAGTCAAAACCAGTACGCTCCCAAGAACTGCCCCCCAGAAGCTATCTTCTGATGATCCCGAAAAAGGGAAATGGGGAGGACAAACCGAACGAAACGGTAGAAAAATATCAGCAATCGTAGGATTGAAAGTTGATGATAACGATTACCGAAATATAACAATAACTGTTGAATCGACCGACGTTAGCAATCCATTGACTGGCTTTGTCAAATTTTATCTACATCCTACTTTTGTTAATTCACGTCCCATTATTTTCGTAAAAGACGGAAAAGCCATTCTGAATATCATCGCTTGGGGGGCATTTACGCTCGGTGCAGAAGCCGACGGCGGCGATACCCAACTTGAGCTTGACCTATCCGAGTCACGTTGGGGTGGTGATGAAATTTTTAGAAATAGATGAAATGAGACGTCTATAAAAATTACGATTGGGAAGTAATAAAACGTAGAGTCTTATAAGGACTTGAAGCCCTTATAAGGCTACAGTTATTTAAGCCATTGCCAACGCTTCGCCCAGTCTCCCAAAAAAGCAGCACGATATTTTGAGACTGTTCGGGCACCTTGCTGCTCCCCCAAAAAGAAGGCAGCCTCGGGCACATCTCCATACCATTGTTTTCCCAAACGATAGTCATCTTTGTTGGGTTTTCCGGGCCACGGTACTGTGCTCACATATTGCCCTTTTTGGGCATTCAAGGCGCTTATGGCGCTATGCGTTACATACGAACTCACTTCTGGTTTTTTGGAAGAATACCTTACACCATATACGCCATTTCCCAAATAATAGCCCGGCCACTCTTGTTTTTGGATTTCTATCGTAAAACAAATTGAGTCAGCAGGAAGGTTGAGTACTGGCCCTTTAAATCGCCACTCTACTACTCCATAAGCGGGGATGGTGTCGGCAGTGGTAGTATTTCGCTCAAAAATATGTCTCGAACTATACGAAATAGACGTAAATCGTCCCCCCCAACTTTCCCCTTTTGGATTGGACGGGGTGCCATTCATCAAATACGCTAAGGAAGGAGTATCTCCCATTTTAATATGGCCTTTGTAATAATTGACAAAATCAGCACCCATTGCTCCTTTTCCTTTGATAAAATTGTCGTAATAGGCTCCTTCACTCATGTTTTTGGGGGCGTTTTCGTCCTCCATAAACCAGCCTCGGTAAGTGGCATTTGCTTCAATCATCCACAAATTGGGATGATGCTCCACGATATAAGAATAGGCATTGACACTCCACTTTTTGTTAGGCCCGCCAATCCAATATACCCTAATTTTACTTTCGATTTCGGGCGCATCGTGCAAAGCTTGAGCCACATCTTCTAAGCCTCCCCACACCAATACCCAAAGAGGCTGCTTACTTTTCTTTTTAGCACATTTCACAATCCATTCTGAACCTTCGCTCGCAGTCCTATAGCCCGCATAAGGAGCCGCAGGAATCACCCCCTGCTTACAAACTTGGCGCAGGGCACTGGGAGTCATTAAATTTTTGTTATGAGCCACGAGCTTCGGAAAATCTTTTTCATACAGCGCAATCATGTCCAAAAGGTCTTTTTTTCGGCCATTACCATAAGGCGACGAAATCAAACCTTCGATATGAAACAAATCTGAGTACATCATCAAATGTATCATCGACTGATTGTCGTCGGGGTCGGTGCCACCGATATCGGTACTGACAATGACACGCGGCTTTTCTTGGGATTGCCCCAATCCTACCAACGCGTTCATCATGACCATAAAAATCAAGCTATATTTCAAATAGAGCGACATTGTTTTTACTTATTTTCGATTTTCCTTTAACTTTCCTAAAAAATTATCTTATTACAATAATACATTTGATATTTTTTACAAATAAAGTCAAAAATAGAAAATTATCGAAAACAAAAATAATAAATCGCAAAAATCTAATAGCTACACCATTAACCATATAGGTGTTTTCATCTTCACCTGAGCCACTCTATCTAGAAAATTTTATTAAATAGGGGTTTACTATCAAACAAAAATTTTCCCTATTTTTAGGAATACTTATACGTAGAACAATAGCATAAAATAGAATCAAACACACAAAAACGATTAAAATTGCTCAAGTTCAGAGGAAAAGTTGCCTTAGATATTGATTTAGATAGTTTACGAAACAGGAACTCCTTATTACGTATTACGCCAATTCTTTCAGCGCCTTCACCAAGGCATCCAAGTCCTGAGTAGTCGTAAACAAATGAGGAGTTACCCTTACACCGTGTACATTGGCGTAGTCGATAGCGACGGTCCAGATTTTATAACGCTCCATAAGAATCTTCGCCAAATCGGCAGGTTTCAACTTCTCTACACCTACATTTCCGATAGCACCGTGGCGGGCAGGGTCGGCGGGAGTATTGACGACAATACCCGGATGATTGCGCACTTGTGACGTCCAATACGTCTGCAAATACCTTAGCCGTGCCTCTTTACGAGCAATCCCGATTTTTTGGTGAAATTTAATCGCATCGGCCAAGGCCAAATCCGTATGAACAGGGTGAGTACCTGTATGATTGAGCTTGCGAATGTCATCGTCGGGGTAGCCTGTTTCGCCCAAAAGCGGCCAAATCTGCTTGATTTTGTCTTTTTTCACATAAAGCATTCCTGCCCCTAGCGGGCATCCTAGCCATTTGTGAAGACTGCTTCCATAGTAGTCGCAGTGTAAATCAGGGAGTTTGAAATCAAAATGCCCCACTGCGTGAGCGCCATCTACCATTACTTCTACGCCTTTGGCGTGGGCCATATCAGCGATTTTACGCACGGGCAAGATATGCCCCGTCACGTTGATAATGTGGCATAGCATCAACAAACGCGTTTTGGGCGTAATCGCGTTTTCGTACAAGGCCACAATCTCTTCGTCAGAAAAAGGATGATTGGGAATCGAAATGATGCGATTTACAATTCCATAACGCCGCGCCTGCTGCTTAAACATATCGACCATTGCACCATAATCTTGCATTGCCATTACGACTTCGTCGCCCGCTTTCCAATCAATCCCCGAAATGATAGTATCGAGCGATTCGGTGGTATTGCGCGTGATAATCACCTCTTCGTAAGAAGCTCCTACTAGCTCGGCAAGCTGCTTTCGGACGGCTAGTTTATCATCAAACTGCCGCGTACGCATATAGCGCGACGAGATAGCATTGATGTCGCGGATGTGTTGGATATAAGCTTCCAATACTTCGTTGGAGGCTAAGATGTAATAACCGTTTTCGAGGTGAATAAAATCCTTGGTGACCGTAAATCCTTTGCGCAACTCCCCCCAAAAAGCCTCATCTTGAGCCACTTGCTCGGGAGTTTGGGAGCTGATACTGCTTAGGAGAGAATCCATATTTGATTGTGACAAACCAATCAAACCTGTTAAAGATTGGACGAATTGACGTTTGTTGAGAAGCATAGAGACTAAGAGCTTGATGAATCGATTATCAAAGAAACATTTTATTTTGAAGGGTACTTTGATTTAGGCTCGAAATTTTTGAGCCATTCAGGATTTAATAATTTAGAAACTTAGCCTTAAAACAGAGATAACAATAAACCTTCACCTTTGTGCAGTATTACAACCACCCATGATGTGAAAATATTGATTACCATTATTAGTGCCATGCTTGCTTTGTTTTTTGGAATGGCAAGCATGAATATAAATATTGTGAGTACTACGACGATCGATTCGCTTGGTGCTTGTCAAGGTGTAAGCTACCACCAAGGCAAAGTTTTTTTGTACGGAGATCGTGAAGTAGGAATGATGAGAGTGTATGATTTGCAAGCCAACCAATTGGTTTATACAGGCAAAGAAATCAAGTTTACCCAACAAAATCAGGACGTTATCAATCATCCTACAGGCATTGCATACAATGACACTCACCCGACTTTCATCGGCAACAGCATTAGGCTCAACCCCGAAGGCACGCGTTGGAAGGCGGTGATTTATGCCGTAGATTGGAATGGTTTGTTAACAAAAGGGACATTGGATGGCAATTTGCTACACGTAATCGAAGACGATGCGTGTATACAAGGCACGCGTCCTGAGTATGTCCAATACAACGGCAAATGGTACGTAGCCACTTCCGACTATGGCCCTCAAAACAACGAAGTACGCCTCTACGACCCCACCCGTCTCAGTCACGCTCAAAAGACAAGTGAGCCGGGCGTGGTATTCAAGAAATTTAGCTGTTCGGCTTGGGTTCAAAACTTGCATTGGATTCCTTCCAAAGGAATTTTGGTACTCATTCAAAATCAAATCGAAGGCCGACGTTGGCGCTTTACTTTTCTAGATTTACATAAGTCCATTGACGCTGGTCAACAACATGTTTTGAAGACCATTGATGTCGATAAAGCCGACGAACTCGAAGGTTTTTGCCTACTCAATACTCCCAACACGGGGATTGCGGTTACCTCTTCTCGCCGCCAAAATGTGCATTTCGTGTCGCTACCATAGTTTTTCAAAATCATCATTTTTTCACCTCTTTTAAACACCTAACATATTAGTAATGAACATCTACACAACACCAATCAAAGATTGGATGCGCTACTGTATTTTGTTTTTTGGGGTTATGCTGAGTGCTCTAGCACCAGCAGTAGCTAGCAAAGCACCCCAAACTGTCAAGCTCTCGGGCATCGTCACCGACGAGGCCAACCAACCACTACCAGGAGTAAGTATTGTAGAAAAACAAACCCGCAAAGGAACGGTTTCTGACGCACAAGGTAAGTTTTCGATTGAGGTTGCAGAGGGAGCGGTCTTGGTATTTTCGTCGGTAGGATATGTACCCCAGGAAATCACGATCAACAATCAAAATACCCTTGTCATAAAACTCAAGGAAGACATCAATATGCTCAATGAGGTGGTAGCAGTAGGTTATCAAACTTTGCGCAAAAGTGATGTAACGGGGGCTATCTCCAACGTCAAAGCCCGTGAACTCAACCTTGCTGCTCCTACCCTCGGACAAGCTTTGGTGGGGAAATTGGCTGGCGTACAAATCTCCCAAGTAAGCGGTGCTCCCTATGTAAGTACCAAAATTCGGGTCAGGGGTATCGGGTCTATCAATGCTAGTTCAGACCCTCTCTATGTGATTGATGGCTTTCCAGCGGGCAATGACGTATTTATCAACCCCAACGACATCGAAAGCATCGACATTTTGAAAGATGCCGCTTCGGCTGCTATCTATGGCTCACGGGCTTCTGGCGGTGTGGTGATTATCACTACCAAACGCGGCAAAGACGGAAAAGGCAAAACCGAGTATGAATTTCAATATGGAGTGAGTCAATTAGAGAAAAAAGTAAAACTACTCAACGCCGAACAATTCACTCAGCTACTCATCGACGCCCGCAACAGCACTTACCGCGACTTAGTCGAAAACTCAGGAAAACCTTGGACAAACGACATGTACTCTGATGATAACGCTACGAGGGTTTCGAAAGTAGGAAACGCCAGTGCGGTAAGCATCCCTACGGATTTGTACGACTTCGCAAGCCAGAAGATGATTGCGCCTAAGTATAACACCGATTGGCAAAATGAACTTTATCGTAATGCTCCGGTGGCACGCCACAACCTGACTTTTTCGGGAGGAAACAAAGGCGGACGTTATTTGGTGAGCTTGGGTTATCAAAATCAACAAGGAATCATTGTTAGTACCAAACAAGAACGGCTTAATTTTCGCGCCAATGTAGACGGCGACCTCACCGACAAGCTCAAAGTAGGTGCGAGTGTTTTTGTGACTTCTACCAATGGTCGCGAAGTACAAGAAGGTCGTTTCAATCAAGGTGCCATTTTGGGAGCATTGATTTATCCACCTACTTTTAGAGCCTATGACGACAACGGCAATCTGATTAAAAATGCCGTGGCGGCCCAATCTCCACTCTACGGCTATCAGACCATCGAAAACCCCGTAGCATTGGCCATGGAAACCAACATCAATCGGCGCGGATTACGGGCTACTTACAATGGTAACCTGACCTATGAACTCCTCCCTGGCTTGTCGGCCAAGGCCAACGTAGGCTTACAGACTTACAACGAAAAATACGAATATTACCTACCCACAAGTTTGAGTAGTGGCAACAACCCTCCTTATTCGACCCAATCTTACGCTGCTGCACGTGCCACTGCCCAAACTTTGTCTACTACGAATCTACTCGGCGAATTCACGGCCAACTATACCAAGCAATTTGGCCAACATGGCATCAATTTGTTGGCAGGATACTCCGCTCAAAAATACAACAGCGACCTTATCAGTGTATCGGCTCAAGGCTTCCAAAATGATTTGATTCAAGAAATCACCGCCAAAGGTGCCGACCCTGCCAACTTTTTTATGAATAGTAATACCGGCAAAGTAGAAGAGACACTGCTGTCTTATCTTGCCCGTGCCGAATATCGCTATGCTGGACGTTATTTTATCACGGCTGCTTTCCGTCGCGATGGTTCTTCACGTTTTGGTCCCCTCAATCGCTGGGGAGCATTTCCGTCGGTATCGGCTGGTTGGAACATCTCCGATGAAGCATTCTACGGTGATTTATTGGGCGAAACTTCTACCCTAAAACTAAGAGCAAGCTGGGGACTTACCGGAAATTACAACATCGGGAATTATAACTATCTCCAAACCATGTCAAATCCGGGAGGGACAGTTTTTGGAAATGGTAATATCGCTACAGCAATTTGGGCAAACTCTATCAAAGACCAGCGTCTAGGCTGGGAATCTACTTCGCAGTACAATGTGGGTCTTGATTTGGGATTGTTCCAAAACCGTCTTTCGGTGATATTCAACGCTTATTTGAGTAATTCTTTCAACCTGCTTTTCAATCAGCCTGTATCGGCGATTTCGGGGACTTCTACCATTCTTACCAACCTCCGCGATTCAAAAGTTCAAAACAAAGGACTTGAATTACAGCTCGACGGGCGGGTCATTTCGCACAAAGATTTTAAATTAAACTTGAGCGGCAATATTTCACTCAACCGCAACAAAGTCCTCAACATGGGCGGCGCCAATACCATCATCACCAACGGTGCCGAACGCTCTTACTTAACGCACATCACCCAAGAAGGTCAACCTATTGGGATGTTTTATGGATTTAAGGTGATTGGGATGGTGCGCGAAAAAGACATGGAAAACATTGCGATCGACAATGCCAACTACAATGCCTCTAAGCAATCCTTTCCCGCAGGATACGTACTCAAAGGCCCTGCCCGCTCTACGGCTTCGAGCAATCCACTTCGTCCGGGCGATTTGATTTTTGAAGATGTAAACGGCGACGGCGTAGTCAATGACGCTGACAAACAAGTCATTGGCTCACCTTATCCCAAATTTACGTACGGGTTTTCGCTCAATGCTAGTTATAAAGATTTTGATTTCAATGCCGCTTTCAATGGTGTCTATGGCAACCAAGTATTGGACGGTCAGGATTATTATGTATACAACATGGAAGCTTCTGGCAATCAATACGTAGATGTCATCAACCGCTATCGTTCGGAAGCTGAGCCGGGCAATGGCCTCGTGTATCGCGCATCTCGTGGAGGTACCCAAAGCAACAGCACCCGTCTATCGACTTTTTATTTACAAAATGGTTCGTTTTTGCGCTGTACCAATATCGGTTTAGGTTACAATCTTCCCACCCTTTGGATGAACAAATGGAAAGTAGCGGGCTTGCGTATATTTGCCAATATCAACAATGCCTTTACCGTTACCAAATACAAAGGCTATAACCCTGAAGTAGATTACAACGGCGGAGCCAACCTCACTCCTGGCGTCGATTATGGTATGTATCCTTTGGCTCGTGCCTACAACGTCGGTCTAAAACTTACTTTCTAAAACACTGGACTTCAATCGAATCATAACCAATGAAAAATATACGTATCTGTCTTTTAAGTCTCACGCTGCTGATAGGCGTTAGTGCTTGCGATGATCAATTTTTGGTCGAAACCGATCCAAACTCAGTCGCTACTTCTGACTATTTCAAAACCGAAAACGACGCTTTTTTGGCTCTCAACGGCGTTTACCAATCGCTCCGCAACAACAACGGAATTGCCGAAAGCAGTGCTCTGTTTTCCGAAGAGCGTTCTGACAATGCTGGCCGCAACGACAACCAATCTAATGCCGGAGAACCATTTCAATTCAATGATTTTTCGTTGTTGCCCAGCAACACCTATCTCAAAACCCACTGGTTGGCTTTGTATCAAATCATTTCGAGGGCAAACTTGGTGCTTGAGGGAATCGAAAAAGTGAATTTTAGCAATACTTCCCTCAAAGCCCAATACCAAGCTGAAGCTAAGTTTATTAGGGCATTGATTTATTTTCATTTGGTAAGAAAATGGGGCGATGTACCACTCATCACCAAGACCCTTAGCTCAAGCGACGAAGTAAAAGCCAATACCGCCCGCCAAAAGAAAGAAGAAGTATATGCTCAAATCGTAGCCGACCTTACAGAAGTAGTCAACAGCCCCCTCCCCGATCATCAGTCAGTAGCCAACAAAGGACGAGTGTCTAAAGTGGCAGGTTTATCTCTTTTGGGTCAAGTATACCTTACTATGGCCACTACCCTTGCTAGTGCCAATCGCACCGCCAATTTGGCCCAAGCCAAAACCTACCTCATGAGTGCTTATGACAAAAAAACTTTTGGGACGCTAAAAGAGATTCCTTACCAAGATGTGTTTGATGTTGCCAAAAAATCTACCAATCCCGAGATTATCTTCCAGATTGTGTATCGCCAAGGCGACATCAACTATTCGTCACGCATTGCGGCTAACAACCAAGCCCAAGGCGAAACCATCAACTCACTACGCGTAAACACGGGCGTAGGTGGTAATGTAAAACTTGATTTGGTGAAAGAATATGAGGAAGGAGATTTGCGCAAAGATTTTTCGATCAAATACGCCAATGCCTCCAACGTCAAAGATTATTTCATCACCAAATACCGCGACGCAAGCGCGGCAGCTACGGCCAACGGCTACGGTGGCAACGACTGGATTTTGATACGCTATGCCGATGTAATTTTGATGCTTGCCGAAGTAAATATGTACTTAGGAGACGAAGCCACCGCCATTGGGTTTTTAAACCAAGTCAGAGAAAGAGCCAAAATGCCTCTCTATGAAGCCTCGCGCCTCAACGCAGCTTACAATTCCAAATTTCCTACGCTCAAATTAGCCATCTTACACGAACGTCGCATCGAGTTGGCATTCGAAAACCACCGTTGGTTTGATTTACTACGTTTCTTTACTCCTACCGAATTGGTCACTTATATGAGTACGAAACTCCAGGCTGATTATGGTGCGGCCAAAGTCTCTAATTTTGGTTTGAAAGACTACTACTATCCTATTCCCTTTGATGAATACAAACTCGACCCTCAAAAAATGTATCAAAACGAGGGATATTAAATAAGACTGACAGAAAATATATTTTTTGTTTATCATTAAGAGTAGCATCGAAAATAGG
>VFQQ010003080.1_pt1 | contig 16926 bp, 13 predicted proteins | sample 3512341 | NCBI WGS metagenome assembly VFQQ01 (sample SAMN10412373, study PRJNA504923) | tailings metagenome | isolation source: Relicate 2 Philex TSF1 revegetated site | place: Philippines: Tuba, Benguet | collected 2017-08-29 | reverse complement strand
CTACCGTGTTGCCATTGGTGAAATACCAGTCAGATACCCTGGATGCCATGTCGCGTGCGGCACGAGAGCTGCCCCCCTGAAAAATCTCTGGGTGCGGATTGGTGTTGTAAGGCTTGGGTTTCAGGGTGTAATCATGGAAGCGATAGAAATCCCCCTTGAAGGTGAAGTTATCCGTCGTCCAGATCCCCTTCAGCGCACGGATAAACTCCTCTGAGCGGCGATACCGTTCATCATGCTCCAGCCATGGCTCGCCAATCGCCTGAAACTCCCCCTTGAACCAGCCAGAGACCACATTGATGGCAACGCGGCCCTTGGTCAGTTGATCTATCGTTGCCAACTGTTTGGCTGCAACCGCCGGGTTCCATGGGCCAGGGAGAATGGCGGCAATCACTTTGAGCTTGGTCGTGGCTGCCAGCAAGGCATGGGAAAATGCGACAGGCTCATGCTGGAACTCAGCACCATAACCCGCGGTAAAGCGAATCTGGCTCAGGGCATATTCAAAACCATTCTGCTCCGCCAATTGCGCCAGCTTGATGTTGTAATCAATATCCCAGCTGGTGCGCTGCTCGATCTTGCTCACAACCAGGCCACCACTTACATTGGGCACCCAATAGGCAAACTTGATATCGTCTTTCTTGCTACTCATGATTCATCCTTTCAATAAAGTTTTTACACACCTGCAAAACAGGTTTTCATGCTGCAATGTTCCGTCTTAGGCCACCCCGATACGCCACTGGTATGGCGGCAAGGTTCCGTTCACGGCGTAATCCCCTACGATGCGATCCTTGTAAATACGCGGGTTGTGCGAGCTGAGCGCACGTGCATTCCGCCAGAAACGATCCAGCGCCAGCTCCCTGAAGGTTGCCGATGCCCCGAGCGCATCAAATAGCTCAGTTGCGCTGTTGAGAATGAGGGAAATCACTGTGCTTTGCGCTTGGCTAACTTCCAGCTCGGCAATCGCATTAGCCTGGTCTTCCGCCTCAGCATCCCCCTCGAAGCGTGTCTGATAAGCACGCTGTAACGCTTCCGCGTTCTTGAGCACAATGCTGCCTGCCGCATACGCGGCTCCGCGCAATTGGCCGATCACCTGAAGCACCTGCGGATCATGCCGCGCCAGCGCGGCATTGGCATGGCTGAAATTACGCTTGCGATCCCGCACCGCCTGGGCAGCCTCATCACTCAAGCGGCGGCCTATCCCCGCCAGCGTAGCCAGGTGAAATAACTGGTAGAAGCCAGTGGCATAACGGCATCCTGCCTCGGCTAAGCTCAGGTTTGTCGCATTCACATAGACATTGTCGAAATGGATGGTGCCGCTCGCGGTGAGCTTTTGCCCAAAGCCATCCCAATCGTCCTCAATGCGCACACCGGGGTCATCGCGACGTACCACCGCCGATACGGGGACATCATCGTCATCAACGCACCCCACCTCTATCCAGTCCGCATATAAAGCACCGGTGGTATAGAACTTGGTACCATTGAGCAGGTAGTGATCTCCCTGACGGCGTGCACGTGTTGCAAATACCGCCTGTGTGGCATTGCCAGGCTCAGTCCAGGCTGGCCCAGCAAAGATTTTTTCGCTGCTGATACGCGTCAACCAGGGTTCACGAAACCCTGCATCATGCGCATTGAGCACATTCTCGACAAAGCCAGCGTGACCACGCACAGCCTGCGTCAAATTTGAGTCTGCCCAAGCCAGCTCGATCAGCAGATTAAAGTACTCAGGCAAGGTGATGCCGAGGCCGCCATAAGATGGAGGAACGCGCAACGCCATGAACCCTGCATCACGCAACCATGCCAGCTCCTCGAATGGCAGCTTGCGCTGCAACTCGCGCTGTGCCGCGCCTGTGGCAATTTGTTCAAGAATAGGTCGAAAAGGCGCAGCAATCGCTTCGTAACGGTCACTGGGCCCACTACCCCAGGCTTGTGCAATCTGTGTCATATCGTGATGTTTTCTTTGGTGATGGTTACACTCATTGTTTCTTACCCAGATAGGCATCCTGCAAGGCACTATCCTGCAACAACTGTTCTGCGCTACCAGACAGCACCACCTTGCCGGTTTCAAGCACATAGCCGTAATGGGCGTGCTTGAGCGCTATGGGGATATTCTGCTCGGCGATCAGGAAGCTGACGTTTTCCCTGACATTAAGCTGGCTGACGATATCGAAAATCTCCTGCACGATCAGCGGTGCGAGGCCCATGGAGGGCTCATCCAGCAGCACCAGTGATGGGTTGGTCATCAGGGCGCGGCCGATGGCCACCATTTGCTGCTCACCGCCCGAGGTATAACCAGCCTGCACCTTGCGTTTTTCCTTCAGGCGAGGGAACCAGGCATAAGTTCGCTCTAGCCCATTTTGCAGAGCCTGCCTGCCGGGACGGCGGACAAAACCGCCGCTGATCAGGTTTTCTTCCACTGTAAGGTGGGGAAACACATGGCGACCTTCCAGCACATGCACAATCCCTTGCTGAACCAGCAGGTTGGCGGGAGTATCAGTGCTAGGCTGCCCTTTAAAATGGATGCTACCGCGACTAATAGCCGCACGGTCTGCACGCACCAGGCCTGAGATCGCCTTGAGGGTGGTGCTTTTCCCAGCACCGTTGGCACCCAGCAAGGCAATGATGCTGCCCTGCGGCACAGCCAGCGAAACACCACTCACCGCCAGGATGGCGCCATCGTAGATAACCTCAATATCATCCACACGTAGCAGTGCTTCAGGCTGTTGCTCAGTATGTGACCGCGTGGCCTGCGGTTGAATAGCTTGAGTAAGCGCGCTCATCTCATCACTCCTTGCCGCATTCGCGTGGCGTGATGCCTTTTTGCTTGGCATAGGCAGCGGACTTGGTCTTTATCAAGGGCCACAGCAGCTGGCGATCGGCCTGTATCCAGTCGCTGACCAGCTTCCATTGCTTACCATCCCATTGCTGCACCCGCACCGCACCGCCGCCTTCATGGTCGGCGCATGAGAGCTTGAAGTTCTGCAACAAGCCTTTGAAGCCGTTTTCCTTGAGGCGCGCATCGTCGATATTCAGGTGCTCCAGGCCCCATTGCCCTTCTTCGCCGGTGATCGGCCGCTTGCCGAATTTGGCCTGGGCGGCACGCACCGCCTCGACGCCAATCACCGCATTGACCAGGCCCGAGTTGTAGTAGACGCTGCCGAAGTTTCTGGTATCGCGCAGATCGCTCTTGCCTGCATCGATGATGTGCTTTTTCAGGCGCTTGTGGATTTCGAAGCCGGTGCCGGCAGGATAAGGCGTCAGCGCTAGGTAGCCCTTGGCTGCGGCACCGGCCGGGATGACGTCTTCCTCGGAGCTGGCCCAGACGTCGCCGATGATGCGGTTGGCCGGGATGCCGAAACGCGCAGCGGTCTTGATCGCCACCGGCGAGGAGACGCCCCAGGTGCGGATGAACACCCAGTCAGGCTTGGCTTGGCGTATCTGCCGCCATTGGGCCGACTGCTCGTTGCCGGGGTCGGCAAACGGCACCTGGATGTCCTGGAAACCGTATTTCCCGGCCAGCAGCTTAAGCGGTTCTATGGTTTCGCGGCCATAGGCCGAATCATGGTACAGGGTGACGATCTTCTTGCCCTTGAGCTTGTCGAGCCCGCCTTCCTGCTGCGCGATGTAGTTGACCAGCGCGGAAGCCTCGCTGTAGAAGGTCAGCAGCACCGGAAAAATATACGGGAACACCGTGCCGTCCGCCGCCTCGGTACGGCCGTAAGCCATGGTGATCTGCGGAATCTTGTCGGCCAGTGCGCGGTCGGACAAGGCATAGGCGGCCGGAGCTCCGTTGGGGTAATAAGTCGCGACAGGGGCGCCGTTCAGCCCCTTCTTCGCGCGCTCGTAGCACTCCACGCCCTTTTCCGCTGTCCACTCGGTCTCGCACTCCTGCCAGACGATCTTGACGCCGTTGATGCCGCCTTCCACCTCGTTGATGTAGCGGTAGTAATCGATGATCCCGGCCCATATCTGCACCCCAGCCGAGGCATAAGGCCCCACCCGGTAGCTGGCAATGGGCTGGAACTGCTTGCCGGCGTCCGGGCCGGGCGTAGTGGTCACGGCCTGGGCCGTGGCGGATATCCCCAATGCCAAGGCCAATACGGTCATGGCGCGCGTGATCGTCATGGTGATGTACTCTCCAAATCAATAAATAAAATCGCGGGTTGCTTCAGCATCAGTGCCGTTCGGCATCAGTGCTCCTTGGCCGGGTCGCGGCGGGCGATACCCTTCTCCTTGGCATAGGCAGCGGATTTCGCCTCGATCAGCGGGCGCAACGTCTTGCGATCAGCCTGTATCCAATCGGTTTTCAACTGCCATTGCTTGCCATCCCATTGCTGGATGCGCGCCGCGCTGCCGCCCTCATGGTCGTATGGGGTAATATTGAGCGGCTGCAACAGGCCATGGAAACCGATCTGCTTGAGGCGTGCGTCATCAATGACCAGGTGCTCAAAAGCCCAGCGTCCTTCCTCGCCGTTGAGCGGGCGGTTGCCAAACTTCTTGTAGCCAGTGCGTAAAGCCTCCACCGCCAGTGCAGCATTGACCAGGCCAATGTTGTAATAGACGGCACCGAAGAATTTCTTGTCGCGCAGATCGCTCTTGCCGGCATCAAGAATGTGCTTCTTCAAGCGTTGGTGAATCTCGAAATTGGCACCGCCGGGGTAGGGTGCCAAGGCCTGATAGCCTTTGGCTGCCGTGCCTGCGGGAATCACATCGGCCTCAGACCCTGCCCAGACATCACCAATAATGTGATCGACGGGGATACCAAAACGCGCGGCGGTCTTGATCGCCACTGGTGTGGAAACACCCCATGTCCGCAGGAATACCCAATCCGGCTTGATTTCACGGACTTTGCGCCATTGTGGCGATTGCTCGTTACCAGGGTCGGCTACGGGAATCTGGATATTCTCGAAGCCATATTTCTCGGCCAGCAGCTTGATCGCCGCCTGGGTTTCGCGCCCATAGGCAGAGTCGTGATAGACGGTCACAATTTTCTTGCCTTTGAGCTTATCCAGGCCGCCTTCTTTCTGCGCGATGTAGTTGATGCCGGTAGAAGCTTGGCTGTAGTAGTTGAACAGTAGCGGGAAAGCGTAAGGAAACACCGTGCCATCAGTGGATTCAGTACGCCCGCCAGCCGGATCAATCAGAGGGATTTTGTCGGCAGCAGCCTTCTCAATCAGGGCATAGGAGGCCGGTGTGCTATGAGTGAAGAAAAATGCCAGCGGCGAACCGTTCTTGCCTTTTTTTACACGCTCGTAAACCTCTACCGTGCGATCGGGGCTCCACTCGGTTTCAAACTCCTCGTAGTTAATTTTGACGCCATTGATGCCGCCCTCGACCTCGTTGATATAACGGAAATAATCCAGAGTGCCTGCCCACCATAAAGTGCCACTGGAGGCATAAGGGCCAACGCGATAGGTCGGCAACGGTACGTACTGGTCGGCAGCCACACCGATGGAAACAGCCCCCAGGGTGAAACTGGCGCTCAATGCCAACGCAACAGCGCTCTTGATCAGGAATGCAGATTTCATTTTATTGTTAACTCCTTGAAGACAAATAATGTAGATAAAGAATGTGTTCAGAACCGCAATGGCCAGCTCGCCAGCTTGCTGCGCAATTGCTCTATCAGGCGTGCAATACCCTCCGGCTCCTTGATGAGGAACCAGATAATCAGGCTGCCGTAGATCACCTTTTGCAGGTTTTGCAGCAAGCCGGCGTCAAGCTTGCCTGCCAGCAAGGTATGCGAGATAAAGTCCAGCGCTAATGGCAGCAGGCTGATAAAGGCGGCGCCGATGAAATTGCCACTGATGCTGCCCAGCCCACCGATAATGATGATGAAGAGAATCTGGAACGAGCGTTGCAGGCCAAAACTCTGCACCCCGGCCGAGCCAAGATAGGCAAACACCCATAGCGCTCCGGCAATGCCCAGATAGAAAGAACTGATAGCAAAAGCCAATATTTTGCTCAACTTGACGCGGATGCCAATCACGGCAGCGGCGGTATCCATGTCGCGGATTGCCATCCAGTTGCGCCCGGTCTGGCCGCGTACTAGGTTGACTGCCGTCCAGGTCAACACCACTACCAAACCAAGTACCAGATAATATTTACTCAAGGGGCTGGCAATATCCCAGCCAAATACCTGTAAAGGCGGCACAGAAATCGTGGCGGAAGAACTATAGTTGTAGAACCACGGAAACTTGACGAACACCCACTCCAGGAAAAACTGCGCTGCCAGGCTAGTCACCATCAGGTAAAAGCCCTTGATCTTGGCGCTAGGCAGGCCAAAGAACAGCCCAACCAAGGCAGCCACCACGCCTCCTGCGAAGATGGCTGCAATGAAGGGCCAACCCCAGTGAATGATGAAGGCGTAAGTGGCAAAAGCCCCTACCGCCATGAAGCCCCCCGAGCCTAGTGATGTCTGCCCGGCATAGCCGGTGAGCAGGTTCAGGCCCAATCCAGCGAGCGATAGAATCAGGAATGGGATAAGAATAGCGTTCAACCAGTAATCGCTACTCAACCAGGGCACGATGGCAACCGCCAGCACCAGCCAGAACCAAACCTGTGATGGGCGACTTTGTCGCAACACCAGTGGCGCGGTATGGCGATGGCCTTGAAACAGGCCAGCTTTCTCCAGCGCTGGAGATTGCCCACGTAATGATTCTTGCATGCTCATACCCTCTCGATGGCGCGCTCGCCAAAAATGCCCGCAGGGCGGATGAAGAGAAATGCCAGTGCGAGGAAATAGGCAAACCAGCCCGTAATGCCGCCGCCGATATAAGGGCCGATATAGGCTTCTGCCAGGTTTTCGCTGGCGCCAACGATGAGGCCGCCTGCAATGGCTCCACCGATAGAAGTGAAGCCACCGATAATGAGCACGGGCAAGGCTTTAAGCACCACCAGCGACAAGGAGAACTGCACACCTTGGCGCGCGCCCCACAACATGCCAGCCACCAGCCCGGTCAAACCGGCCACTGCCCAGACAATTTGCCAGATACGGTTGAGATTGATGCCGATTGATAATGCCGCGCGGGTGTCATCAGCCACAGCACGCAGCGAGATACCGATGCGTGTCTTGTTGAACAGCAAGGCCAACACCGCGACCAGCACCAATGCTGTGGCCGCCGCCACCAGGTCGAACTGACTGATGAGCAGATCACCGATGAAGATCGGCACATCCTCGATGCCAAGGTTAAGCTCATGCACATTGGCTCCCATCGCGCCCTGTGCCACTCCCTCCACCACGTAAGAAAGCCCTAGCGTTGCCATAAATAGCGTCATCGGGCTACGATTGGTCAAAGGTCGCAAGACTAATTTCTCAATCAGCACCGCGAGCACAATCAGTGCTGCCAGTGTCAGCAACAAGGCCAATGCGAACGACACCCCTGCCTCGTGCAGCGTGACAAATAGCAACGCGGAAAACAGCAGGATGGAACCCTGGGCAAAATTGAAGACACCGCTTGCCTTATAGATCAGCACAAAACCGATCGCCACCAGCGAATACATGCTGCCTGCCAATAAGCCACCAATAAAAGTTTCAAGGAAAAGCATGACCGTCTCCCCTAATGTACCGAGCCAAGGTAGGCGGCAATGACATCAGGGTTCGCCTGCACTTCGGCAGGCGTGCCATCGCCGACCTTGCGACCGTAATCCAGCACCACTACGTGGTCGGATAAACTCATGATGACGCCAACGTCATGCTCAATCAGCACCACCGTGATGCCAAGATCGCGGTTGATATCAGCGATAAAGCGGCTCATTTCCTGCTTTTCCTCTGCGTTCATCCCGGCCATGGGCTCATCAAGCAATAACAGCCTCGGTGCAGACACCAGCGCCCTCCCCAGCTCTACACGCTTTTGCAGCCCATAGGCCAAGTTGCCGACCAGCGTGTGGCGATATTGCTGTAACTCAAGGAACTCCAGCACTGCCTCCGCTCTTTCGAGAAAATCTGCCGCCTCGCGGCGCGCGCGCGGCAAGCTCAGTGCCTGCTCAATGAAGGTCGAGCGCCCATGGCGCGACAAGCCACTCAGGATGTTGTCAATCACGCTCATGCGCTTGAACAAGGCATTGTTCTGGAAGGTGCGCCCTATGCCTCGCCTGGCTGCCAGCAAAGGATGTAACTTGCGGAAATGCTCGCGCTCGAAATGAATTTCTCCGGCATCCGGGGTGTAGACGCCATTGAGCACATTCAGCAACGAGCTCTTGCCTGCACCGTTAGGTCCTATCAAGGCGCAAATCTCGCCGCGATGCACCGAGAATGACAGTTGGGTGATGGCATTCACACCGCGAAATGACAGGGAAATATCCCTGACGTCGAGGATGATGTCCTGGCTATCCACGATATGCATCATGAAGCCGCTCCCCTGCTTGCGCCCCAGCCGTCATGCTGTAGTGGCAAGCCATGCAGATAGGCCACGCGACCCAGCAACCGGCGCGCCAACCTGCTGGAAGCATCGCCTCTACCCTGCTCGATGATATATCTGCGCCAACTGCCCGAGGCTGGCAAGCGTTGCTCCAGCTCTTGCTGTAGCGCCAGTTGCCGCGCCGGGGATGCCAGTAAGACTTGCGGCTGGATTTCACGCCGGTCACGGCTGGAGGCGCTGCCGGTTTCGGGCGAGACCAGCACATGACCACTGTTCAACCAGTGCTCCACGATTTGTGCAAGCCCTGCTTGCCACTCAGTGCCCTCATCTACCCACACCACTGTGCGTTGTTTCAGGCTGCGACGTAGACCGATCAAGCTATGAGGCAGGCTTGCCAATCCGGATGAAATCAATCCATGCAAAGGCAGGATGCGCCATGAGCTTGTCTCGTATTTAGCCATTTGCGATGTCAGCAAAAGCAAGGGCGTGGCATTGCTGTAGCCGCTGGCAAGCCATGCAGCAATGGTCTTGCGATCCTGCACAAAGGCATGGCTGGGCTGGGCAGCTTGCAACAACGCCTTGAGCTGTTCTCCCTGAGCAGTGTGATCTATGGAAACCAGCACCGCACCTGCCGCATGAGCCGCCAGCGCCAGCAAGATAAGCTCAGGCGTGAGCGCACCAGCAAGCGCCAGGCGCGCACCCGGCACCAGGCCTTGCTTCAGTAAACCGTGCTGCAAGCGTTCCAGCGTGGCGGGCAAATCTCCCCATCGATATGCCTGCCAATGCCCATGCTGCTTGTGCAGCAAAGCCAACGCAGATGGCTGCTTGATCGCCCAAGCCTGAAGCTTATGAATGGCTCCGGCAGGAAACACGACATTGGTCGCTTGCACATGGCTAGAGGAAAGCAATGCACTGGTTGTCATGCCAATTTCTCCTCACGCTGCCCGGCAAGCTGTTGCTCACGCTTGACGCGCTCAATATCGCGGTAATAGGCGGCGGGGTGCGTCGCCGGCAGATAAGGGCCATCGCCGAATAGCTTCTCACGTAGAGTGCCTTCACGATATTTCTTGGCGTAAACGCCGCGCCGTTGCAACTCGGGCACCAAGTGCTCAACCACGTCCTCAAACGTCTCGTGAGCCACGGCGTAGGCCAGGTTGAAGCCATCAAGGTCAGTCACCTCTACCCATTGCTGCAACTGATCAGCCACCGTAGCAGCAGAGCCAACAAACAACGGCCCAAGACCTCCGACGCTCGCCCACTTCGCTAGCTCTTCTATCGTCCAGGTTTTGCCGCCTTCAGCCAGGTGCTCAACCGCAGAGATAATGGCATTGGTCTCAACCTTGCGCACATTGTCGCCAGGCGCATAACGGCCAAAGTCGATGCCAGTCCAGCCCGAAGTCAGCACCAGTGCACCATCGTAAGAGCCATAACTCTGGTATTCCTTCAGCTTGACATGGGCCTTGGCATCGGTTTCGTCGACCACAATGGTCACCAGCGCGTAGATCAATATCTTCTTGGGGTCGCGCCCGGCTGCGGCAGCCCGGCTGCGAATATCCTCGACATAAGCCTTGGTGGTTTCCTGTGTTGGTGTGGAGATAAACACCAACTCGGCATTCTGCGCAGCAAAATCCTTGCCCGCATTCGAGGCACCAGCCTGAAACAACACCGGCGTCCGTTGTGGCGATGGCTCGCACAAGTGATAGCCTGGTACTTCAAAAAATTGACCTTTGTGCCCGATCTCATGAATTTTCTCGGGGATAGCAAAGATGCCATTTTCGCGATCACGGATCACCGCGCCCTCTTCCCAGCTTCCCTCAAACAGCTTATAGAGCACCTCAAGATACTCATTCGCCACTTCATAGCGGTTGTCATGACGCTTGAGACCACCCTGGCCGATATTTTTGGCTCCGCTTTCGAGGTAGGAGGTGACGATATTCCAGCCCACTCTGCCCTTGGTATGATGGTCGGCCGTGGATAAACGTCGGGCGAACGTATAGGGATGCTCGAAAGAAGTAGACGCTGTGATGCCGATGCCCAAGTGCTTGGTGGCGAGCGCAATCGGGTTTGCCAGTTGCAAGGGATCATTGACCGGAATCTGCACCCCTTGCAGGAAAGCGTGGTCATTATTGCCCTTATAGACATCGTAATAACCAATCACATCGGCAATGAAAATAGCATCGAATATGCCGCGCTCGAGAATCTTGGCCAAGTCTGTCCAATATTCCAGATCCTTGTATTGCCAGGCACGGTCACGCGGGTGCCGCCACAGACCTGGTGATTGATGGCCAACGCAATTCATTTCAAATGCATTAAAGCGGATAGCTTTACTCATGCCCTGGCCTTTTCTGTCGCTGATTTTGCAGCAACCAGTGCCTGCAATGATGGCAAGGCCCGTTCGACCGCAAGCGCAATACGCGCTTGCAATGATTCACTGGCAATCGCAAACCCGCCTAGATCCAGCTCATTAAAATCCTGCTCGCTGCCATACACACCCAATGGCAAGGTCAAGGTCTGGAAAAAGCTGAACAAAGGGCGCAACTGGTGATCGATCACCAATGCGTGCCGATCACTTCCGCCGGTGGCTGCAAGAAAAACCGGGGTATTGATCAAGGCTTCATGACCGACAAAGTCAAACAAATGCTTGAATAGGCCAGTGACAGATGCACGATAAACCGGCGTGGCGACCACCAGAATGTCAGCCTCCTCAATCTGGAGCACTTCATCCACTGCAGCCTTGGGTAGATCAAGGCGACTCAGGCTGCTACCAAGCAACGGTCCGAGTTGATACAACTCAATCAGATGCACATCCAGCGATAACTTGTCTTGCAACTCGGCGACGATCGCTTTTAACAAGGTTGTCGTGCGAGATGACTTTCCCAGGCTCCCTGATACCGCCACCAGCTTCAATTTTTGGCTCATGCCGACTCCTATCCACTTATTCCAAAATGCACCGAATTCATCGAATGCAAATAACAATAAGTAGATAGCAGCAAGCATGCCAACACATAAAATCATTAAATATCATTAGCTTAATGAAAATATGCATGCCTAATGACTGTTGCTATCCGTGCTGGATGCTGAACATCTGCTGATTAATCAGCAGTTCAAGCAAGATTTTCCCACCCTCACCCGCATGCACAGCACCATGCATTGCTGATTAATCAGCAGCCATTCAGCAATTGTTTGCTTCAGCAGTAACAGATTGCACCGAAATAAATAACTAAACCAATGAATATCAATTAGTTAACAACATGGCACACAACATGCAATTCATCAGTGAGGATGATTGCATCCCTATCTATATTGATTGCTCATTAAGAAAGGTTATTCATGACAGCGACATCTGTACTCATTGAGGATGCTGAACAACAGTTGCCCCGCCCCGCAGCCCACATCATCAAAAGCGATGCCGAGGCGATTGAGGTTGCCCATCGGGTCGCCGCAGCAATTGCCAAGGAAGCCGCCACTCGCGATGCCGAGCGCCGCTTGCCTGCGCCAGAGCTGGACCTGTTTTCCCAAAGTGGCTTATGGGGTATCACCGTGCCACGTGAATACGGCGGTGCGTTTGTATCGAATGCCACGCTAGCAGAAGTCATTACCATCATTGCAGAGGCTGACCCCAGCATCGGGCAGATTCCACAAAATCATCTTTATATGGTGGAAGGCATACGCCTGGATGGTACTGAGTTCCAAAAACAGTTCTTCTTTGACCTGGTACTCAAGGGCGTGCGCTTCGGCAACGCCTTCTCTGAAATTGGCACCAAGAGCGTCAATGATGTGCAAACCCGCATCACCCCCACCGAGGGCGGCTACCTGCTCTCAGGCAAGAAGTTTTACTCTTCCGGCGCATTGCTGGCAGACTGGGTGCCGGTGGTAGCAAAAAACGAGGCAGATGACACCATTGTCGCCTTTGTAAAAAAAGGTACCCCAGGCCTCACGATCATTGATGATTGGTCCAGCTTTGGTCAGCGCACCACCGCCAGCGGCACAACTGTCCTTGAAAACATTTTTATCCCTAGCGAATACGTGCTGCCTCACCACCTGGCATTTGACCGCCCCACCAGCATGGGCCCCGTGGCACAAATTATCCAGGCTGCCGTGGATACTGGCATTGCACGTGCTGCGTTGCGTGACACCATTCATTTTGTACGCAACCATACCCGCCCCTGGATTGATAGCAACCTGGAGCATGGTTACGAAGATCCGCTGAGCATCAAGGATATTGGCGATCTCCAAATCCGCGTGCATGCCACAGATGCCTTGCTACACCGCTCGGGAGAATTTCTGGATATCGCACAACGCGATCCGAATGAAGATACGGTAGCGGCAGCGTCGATTGCCGTGGCAGAAGCCAAGGTACTCAGCACCGAAACCGCCTTGCTGGCGGGCAGCAAGTTATTTGAATTGGCAGGTACGCGCTCTACCCTGGGCCAATTCAACCTGGATCGTCATTGGCGTAATGCCCGCACCCACACCCTGCATGACCCGGTGCGCTGGAAATATTATGCCGTAGGCAATTACGTGCTGAATAACGTCAAACCACCACGCCATCCTTGGATTTAACGATCAACAGCTTCTCGATGCTTTATCAAAGTGCTCATGGACATACATGCAGGCTAGTCCTGCCTTGATTCCAACCTACACGAACAGCTTGATTCCAGTGGATTGAGACAATAAAAAATCCCGGAAATCCGGGATTTTTTATTTATTTAAATCAATTAATTATTAAATTAACTTCATGAATAAAATGAAGGTTTAGGATATTGCTGGTTCAATGCCCAATCACCCAACTCGCGTAACTTGAAATCCACCGGATCATGCAAGGTGTATACCCGCAAGTTGCGCCAGAAGCGATCTAGACGCAACGCTGCCGTAGTCGCACGCGCGCCTGTCACCTCAAACATGCGTTGGGTAATGTCCAGCCCTGCCTTGGTGGTGGCAACCTTGGCTGCTGTCACCGCCACCGCTACTTTGCCTCGCTCTTCTGCGGTCAGCACTTCGCCCTTATTCCACGCATCATCCAGCAGTTCAGCGGCACGCTCGGTCAACAGCTTCGCACCTTCAAGCTGCACCCAAAATTCACCGTAATGCAGCAAGGTATAAGGCTCAGAGCGAATATCATCCGCCAATGATCCAGACCAGACGCGCGATTGCTGCAGGGTATATTGCCGCGCCTCTGCCAGCGCACCTTCGGCAATACCAAGATAAATATTCGAGAAAATTAATTGAGCGATCAGTGGTCGCAGGCAAGCAAACGGCGTGCTGAGTGGGCCGGGCTGCGTTAATAGCTCCGCCTCCTCCACGCGCACATGCTCGAAATCTGCACTACCACTGTCCGTCTGGCGCTGACCGATATTATCCCAGTCCTGATGCAGGATGATGCCTGCACGTGAGGTAGGAATAGCTGCAATCAAGAGCTTTTGTGTGGAAGCATCAATGGCCGAGGCAATCAGCATGTCGGAATCGGTGGCACCAGAGCAAAAGCTCTTCTTGCCGTGAAACTCGCGCTGACCCGCCTCAATCTTGCTCGCGGTGCGCGTATCCAGCGGATTAAGCGCATTGCCCCAGAACCAGTTATTTTCCGCGGTTTGGCGGAACCAAGGCTGCCATTGTGCCTCGGTACCAAATAACCTGACGGTTGCCAGCATGAGGTGCTGGAAGGCAAACACTTGGGCGATCGAGCTATCCACACGAGCAAAGGTACGTACGATATCCAGGGTATCAACCCAGCTCGCGCCCAGGCCGCCCAAATCCGCAGGAATGATAAGCCCCAGTAGCCCACTGGCACGAATCTGGTCACGCTCGGCTTTGGGTGTGCCGCCTAATTGATCCCTGGTGACAGCTGTCTTGGCAAATTCGCTCGCCAACGCCTGGGCCACAGTTTTGGGATCAATAGGCTCAGCTGGCCTAATCTCTGCCAAGGATAATGCTTCAATTTGATTCAAGACTTTGCTCCTATTTGACTGCCGTCAGCTTACCTGCGGCTGGCGGGGGCACAATATCGTTCGCGACCATCTCACCGAATGGGCCAGTCAAGTTAATACTACCCAGCGCACGCTGCTGGTCGATAGGCAGTAAGGGGAATAACAATTCAGCCACGCGATAAGCTTCCTCAAGATGCGGATAGCCCGAGAAGATGAAATAGTCTATCCCCAGTGCGGCATACTCCTGGATGCGATCTGCCACCTCTTGCGGGCTACCCACCAGTGCAGTACCAGCACCACCCCGCACCAAGCCAACCCCGGCCCAAAGGTTGGGAGCCACGACCAGCTTATCGCGTCGCCCACCATGCAGGGAGGACATGCGGCGCTGGCCTTCCGAATCGAAGCGTGAGAATGCCTTCTGCGCAGCAGCAATGGTCTCATCGGTAACATGCGAAATCAACTCATCTGCAGCCTGCCAGGCCTGCTCGCTCGTTTCACGCACAATCACATGCATGCGAATGCCGAATTTGAGCGTGCGCCCATGCGCAGCAGCCCGGGCCTTGACGATTTCTATCTTTTCTTTCACCGCTTGCAACGGCTCTCCCCAGGTGAGGTAAACATCTATCTGTTCTGCCGCCAGCTCCACAGCCTCAGGTGATGAGCCGCCAAAAAATAATGGGGGATAAGGCTTTTGCACTGGGGGATACATATTCTTGGCATTCTTGACCTTGTAATACTCTCCTTCAAAATCAACAGACTCGCCAGCAGCAACGCCACGCCAAATCTTGAGGAACTCATCAGCCTCAGCATAACGCCCCTCGTGGCTAAGAAAGCTACCATCACCATGCTGCTCATCCGGATCGCCTCCGCTCACGACATTAATCAGCAAACGGCCATCCGCAATACGGTCCAATGTTGCGGCCATACGGGCAGACACCGTCGGAGAAATTGTGCCGGGCCGGATAGCCACGAGGAATTTGAGCCGCTTAGTGAAATTGACCAGCGATGATGCCACTACCCAAGAGTCCTCGCACGAACGTCCGGTTGGGATCAGCACGCCCTTGAAACCAAGCTCATCCGCCGCCTGGGCCACCTGTTTGAGGTAATGGTGGCTGACGGCACGACCACCATGGCTCGTGCCCAAATAGCGGCTATCGCCATGAGTAGGAAGAAACCAGAAAATATCCATCTTGCTGTCCTTGTCTGAGTAAACGCATCAAAAAAACCAATACCCAGATTCAGCAAGCTCCATGCCATCCGCTAAGTTAATGTTTTTTAAATACTTATAAAAACCACATTTTAATAACTGCTGCTTAATCAGCAATAAACTGCTCAATTGCTGATATACCAGCACACAGCCTTTGTAAAATATCGCGGCAGTGCTGATTATGCAGCAACAGTTACTAATACAGATGGCAACAGCTATCCCTCAACACCAAGCCCTGATTGACCTGGCAGGCTGCTTCCCAGGCATCACCAAGTAGATCAGCTGCGTGCGCTGAATTTTGGCACGATAGCTGCTATATCCTTATTAATTCACTTACGGATATAACTTTTGGCTATTTCAAATATCAAACGGCAGGGCAATATCGAAGAGTCGCACGCGCCATCTATTCGGGATATTACGCAAGCGCTGATGGCCGAATTCAGCCTGACAGCTGTGGAGCGTGATGAAGCAGGTGGCACACCGAAAGCCGAGCGCGACCTGATTCGTCATAGTGGTCTGCTCGCCTTATCCATCCCAGAGCACGAAGGAGGCCTCGGGGCCAACTGGCAGGATGTCATGCAAGTCGTGCGAGAGTTTGCCCAAGTAGATAGTTCCATTGCGCATGTGTTTGCCTTCCATCACCTCATGCTGGCAACCGTCAGGCTATTCGCCCGCCCCGAGCAATGGCAGCCGTGGTTTGAGCATACCGCACGCCTGAACTGGTTTTGGGGCAATGCGCTGAATCCATTAGACGAGCGCACGATCAGCCGGCAGGTAGGTCATTGGTATGAGTTTTCCGGCAAGAAAAGCTTTTGCTCTGGCGCGCTAGATTCAGAAATGTTGATTGTGTCTGCCTATGCCCAGGATACACGCGAGCTGGTCGTTGCAGCCTTGCCTACAGGCAGGACGGGAATCAGCGTATTGCAGGATTGGCATAATATCGGCCAACGCCAGACCGATAGCGGCAGCGTCAATTTCGAGAAAGTACGTGTCGAGGCTAGCGATATTTTGGCTGACCCTGGGCCGCTCAGCACACCGTTCTCTTGCCTGCGCCCGTTACTCGCCCAGTTAATCCTCACGAATATCTATCTTGGTATTGCGGAAGGTGCCTTCAACGATGCACGCCACTACACACTCAATGAAGCAAGGCCTTGGCACCGTTCTGGGCAAGAGTACCCGGCGGACGATCCTTACATCCTCGCGCATTACGGCGAATTCTGGGCGAGCCTGCAAAGCGCACGTGTGCTTACCGACATCGCCGCACGCAAATTTGACGAGGCATGGAGTAAGCAAGAGCAATTGACAGAGGCTGAGCGTGGGGAAGTCGCTATCTACATTACCTCAGCCAAGATTATTGCCACACGCATCGGGCTAGACATTACCAGTCGTATGTTCGAGGTGGCTGGCTCGCGCGCCACCCATGCTGGCCTAAGGCTAGACCGGC
>VFQQ010003079.1_pt1 | contig 16932 bp, 14 predicted proteins | sample 3512341 | NCBI WGS metagenome assembly VFQQ01 (sample SAMN10412373, study PRJNA504923) | tailings metagenome | isolation source: Relicate 2 Philex TSF1 revegetated site | place: Philippines: Tuba, Benguet | collected 2017-08-29 | reverse complement strand
TAGGTTTATTTTTTGCCAACAGATTATTGACCGTATTGCTGGTACGAAAAACTACGTACTCCACAATAACCTCTTGGAGTACTTTTTGAGCCACCGCCTGAAAGCTCACAAAAAAAGTACCAAACAAACCGAAGAAGAATAGTTTTTTCATAAAAATTTGAAAAGTTGTAAACGCATACACAACGTAAAGATGGTAATTTTATTTTCAAGTGGCCTATCTTTGCATCATGAACTTTTTTCGCGCGCTACGTTACAACTTACCTTTTATCGCACCGTATTGCCTTCTCTTGCTAGTATTGGGCACTTATCAGCTTCTGTATCGACAAGGCATCATTAGTTTAGAACTGAATCGGCATCATAGTTCATGGGCAGATGTATTTTTCAAATATTATACTCACGTAGGGGACGGGATTTTTTGCATCGGTGTAGGTCTTATCCTGATGTATTGGTCACGAATCAAGGGGGCTCTCATCATCGCTGCTTATGCTATTTCGGGGATATTGGCGCAACTCATCAAAAACTTTGGGTTCCCGAAAGAACCCCGCCCTGCTCAGTATTTTTCGGGAATGATGCAGCATTTACACACTGTTTCGGGGGTGGAGCTAAGCCAATGGAATAGTTTTCCGTCAGGACATACCACTTCTGCTTTTGCTTTTTTTGCCCTTATTGCCATTTGGACCAAATCCCCTTTCTTAAAGTTTATGTGCCTTGTGGCGGCGTCGTTGGTAGGGTTTTCGCGAATGTATTTACTCCAACATTTTTTGGTCGATGTATTCGTAGGTTCGATGCTGGGTAGCATTACGGCATTGGGGGTAGCGCTTTTTTGGAAACAGCGCATGAATCAAACAAGCTTGTCATGAAAAATCAACAATCTATATTCGAAAAACCTTGGGCGATCGCGTTGTTAGCTATCGTTTTTTTTGTTCCTTTTTTGGGAAAAGTACATTTATTTGATTGGGATGAAATCAATTTTGCCGAATCGGCGCGCGAAATGCTCATAACGGGCAATTACCTTCGTGTCCAAATCGACTACCAACCTTTTTGGGAAAAACCACCTTTGTTTATTTGGCTACAGGTTCTTTCCATGAAAACCTTCGGAGTCAACGAATTTGCGGCGCGTTTTCCTAACGCGGTCATTGGTCTTATCACGCTTTTAACCTTTTATTTTTTAGGCAAACGTCTCTACAATGCCCGCTTTGGCTTCCTATGGGCATTGGCTTATGTAGGTTCTATTACGCCACATTTATACTTCAAGTCGGGCATCATCGACCCTTGGTTCAATTATTTTATGTTTTTGAGCGTCGTTTTGCTTTTTCCTTCCAACAAACCTTTACGTTTTTTTTGGGCGGGTGTCTTTGCAGGATTAGCCGTCTGGACCAAAGGACCCGTGGGAGTAGGCATACCGACCCTTACGTTGGGGGCCTATTGGGTATTGAGTTATTTTCAACCAAAATCCTCCTCCCAAGCACCGATTTATTCATTCAAAAACCTTTTTATTTTTGGACTCACGGCGGGCTTACTTACTTTAGGATGGATGTTGGCTATCATTTGGGAAAGTGGGTGGGCTACTTTTGTGGCCTTCTTAGAATACCTGTATCGGCTGGGAGCTACCTCCGAAGCCGACCACGGTCAACCTTTCTATTATCATTTTGTGGTAGTATTGATAGGATGCTTTCCTATTTCGGTGTTGGGTCTTCCTTACGTATTGTCGATTTTTGCTCCTTTAATCAAAAAAATTGGCAAAACCCCTAAAAACCCTCTCCCTCAAGGATTTGCATTGCTGATGCTATGTTTGTTTTGGGTAGTAATGATTGTATTTTCAATCGTGAAGACCAAAATCGTCCATTATAGCTCCATGACTTACTTCCCGTTATCGTTTTTGGCGGCATTGTGGCTATATCGATGGCTTCAAAACCAAGTTACATGGCCAAAATGGGTGAGTACGTTTTTTCTTGTGGTGGGTTTTGTACTTTCTCTTGCCCTCATGGCCGTGCCGCTGATTGGTATTTATACCGCCTTTTTTACGCCCTACATTGATGACACATTCGTAGTGGGCAATTTACAGGCACCTGTGGAGTGGAAAGGCTATGAGTGGTTTTTTGGCGTAGGTTACTTTTGTATTATTTGTGCGGCACTGTTTCTCAAAAACCAAAACAAACTACTGGCTATCAGGACCGTATTTTTTGCTACAGCGCTTTTAATGTTTATTTATAGCGCCATAGTGGTTCCCAAAATCGAAGGATATACGCAGCAAACTGTCATTGATTTTTATGAATCCAAAAGGGGGCAAGATATTTATGTGTGGCCTATTGGGTTTAAGAGTTATGCACAGTTTTTTTATTTCAAAAAACCTCCAGGTGTGCGCCCCGAAGCAAGTAACGAAGAGTGGCTCATCAATGGCCCCGTAGATAAACCTACTTTTTTGATTTCACGAATCGACCGCGCCGAGCCGTACCGTAGTCATCCCAATCTGGAGCTTATAAAAGAAGAAAATGGGTTTGTGTTTTTCAGAAGGAAACCCGATTATCAAAAAATCTCGGAGTCTTTGAATCCCTGATAAGTGCTTGGCAGGCTTGATGTTTTTTCAGACCTGCCAAGTTTTATTTATTGGTTCAAAACACCTTCTAAATCAGCGGGTGAATAAAATACCGATTTCAAAGTTTTATTGTCGGATGTGCGATAAACGAGGTACTTGCCATTATCTTCTTTATAATAACAATCCGTGCCTTTGTCCTGAAAATGCTTGATAGTAGCTTCGGCTTCTTCGACAGAATTACACGCTTTGCTCATATTGGAGCGCTGCACTTCGTCAAATAAGGCTTTGAATTTATGGCCCAATCCAAATTCCAATACTGCCCCCGAAAGTACATATTGAATATCAGCGAGAGCGTCGGCTACGCCTACGATGTCTTTCTCCAAAATCGCCACTTCCAGCTCCTTCAACTCTTCAGCAATTAGTGCTACTCTGAGTTTGCAGCGGTCTTCTGAAGGGATTTGGGGAGTTTCGAGTATGGGGTGTTTAAAAGTACGGTGAAAATCAGCGACTTGATTGAGGCAATCTAATGGTTCCATTGAATGAGTGAGTTGTTGGGATAAAACTATGCCCCAAAACTAACAAAAAACACCGAGAAGCCTCCCCGCCTTGGAGACATCTTAATTGCCCATAGAGGGCAAAAACGAAATATCTACCTCATAAATAGCATAATTTTGCGATTCTACGCGCACTTTGATTTTTTGTCCAAGCGTCAGAAAAGGAGAAGGATTATACCAAATATTATCGCTCTCATAGGTATATACTTTTTGGGAATGAGCATCAAAATACTGAGCCACGATGACCCAAGGACTTTTGCCGCCTATTCTCAAAGAAGCATTGAATCTTACGTCTACTACATCGGCAAGGATGGTTTGTCCGCTTTCTTTCAATTTTTCTTTGTTACGATTTTTTCGCCATATTCCTATCAATCCACCATAGCCAATCCCAGCAAAAATGACCGCAAAAGCACCGAAAATAACGGGAAATAACCACGAATCGATGCCACTTAATACCACGTCGTCGGGTTTGTTGGGCATATACCATAGTTTGACTTCTTCGCCAAGGTCATAAGCAGGCGGACTCGAATAGGTAGAAGAATAATAACGAGCCTCTACGCCTTCGCGAGTGGTGTACACTATCACGGGAGCCGATGAACCCTTTCGGTTCCGATTAAACCCCTCTACTGTACCGACCGTTTCTACGCCTTTGCGTTTGAGGGTTTGGGTAGAGCTCCAACTTGAATAAGCCACGATACCAAAAATAGTACCCACCAGAGCAAATAAGCCACAAAAGAAAGTCCAAAAATTATTTTTCAACCACATGATTAATAAATGTTTATTGCTGTTTCATTTCCTTACTGGCCTCCAAAAACCACGTAAGTGTCTGTTTTTCAGCAAAGTTATTTAGTATTTCAAATCATGTCGCCACTCACTTATTATTCGGTTGAGGCTAGGGCTTTTCAAAGCTGTTTTCCTACGGTTCATACCATGATTGCCTACGCTTCACGGTTCACAATCCACGCCTCAAGTTTTTTTCTTTTTTTATTTCTCTTTCTGATTTTACTTTCATCCGCTATAGTTTTTCAGATACAGTTCTTTTTTTGCAACTTTATATATCATATCATTTCACAACTTCCGAATGCCTCTTCGCCCCATCACCATTTTTATATTTTTGTTTAGCTGTTGTAGATTGTGGAATGTGGGTGCGCAATCTTCCGATATTTCTTTTCAACATTTAAGCCCTGAGCAAGGCTTACCGATTCACTATGCCACCGGCATTGTGCAAGATACTTCAGGATTTATATGGGTAGGTACTTTGGCAGGATTGACCAGATACGATGGCACTCGATGTTTGGTATTTGACCACGACCGCCAAAACCCTTACTCATTGTCTGATATTATTGTAAGGTCAGTTTTTTTATCCAAAAATGGTACTTTATGGGTAGGGACACAGCATGGCTTTAATCGATTTGATTTTAAAACACAACGTTTTGAAAGATTTCACTTCACTCAATACGGTGAGCGCTCCGACTATATCAGGGCGATTGGGGAAGACAAACGCGGTAAACTTTGGCTCGCTACGGCGCACGGGGTGATTGTTTTTGACCCCAAAACTAAAAAATCTGAACTTCTCAAGCTCCCTACTGACGAGTCTTCTAAGTCGTCGGTTTATTCAACCCGCACACTCCTTATCGACGGCAATACAGTGTGGATTGGGACGGACTTGGGGCTTTATCATTATGATTATGTCGAAAAAACTTTTGAAGTTTTTTGCAAAAGCGACGAACTGGGTAGTATTCCTGACAACTCTGTTTCGGCGCTAGTTAAGCATCCCAAAACAGGGCATATCATTGTAGGTAATCGCAACGGCTCCTTATCGGAACTAAACCCAAACACTGGACATTTTACACGCATTGGTATTCCTATGCCACAAGCCCGCGAGATTAGTTGTTTATTTTTTGCAAGAGATGGCAAGCTTTGGATCAGTACGCAAGGAGAGGGAGTGTTTTCGTACAATGAAGCTCAACAAAAATTTCAGCAGTACCAAAGTGATATTAGTAATCCCAATAGCCTTAGTTCTAACTATGTGAGGGCTATTTTTCAGGACCACTCGGGAGTGCTGTGGTTTACGACAGCCTATAAGGGCATCAGTCGTTTTCATCCTTCTAACCAGTCGTTTTCGTCACCACTCGATAAAACCGGCTATAAACCAAACTCTGCCAATGGGGCGGCGATCAACCGAATCGGAATTGATCGCGCTAATAACTTATGGCTCGCAACCGACAATGGGATGCTTTGGGTCAATCAACAAACCAATGACTACAAGATTTATAAATACGAACCAAAAGACCCTAAAGTTCCAACCGACAACGCCGTCAATTGTGTATGGGTAGACCCTCAGGATGAAGTGTGGTTTGGGACACACGCCCGTTTTCATCATTTGATTCCAAGTACGGGTCAAATAGAAGTCTACGATTTTTTGCCCAACGAAACCATGCCCTCGCCTCCCTCTAACCTTAGTCGAAAAGATTTTGTAGCAGGCAAAAATGTATATGATGTTTATCCTAGACCTGGCGGTCAACTGTACATAGGAACGGATGAAGGACTCAATATTTTTGACCCCAAAACCAAAACATTTGTCAATCGTTTCAATGATGAACGCATCCGACGCCTACCTCCCAATCGCTTCAATAGTTTGTATGTAGATAGCAAAAACAATCTTTGGGCAGGCTGTGGAGTAGATGAGGTGCTGTGTATTAGTCATGATTTAAAAACCGTAAAAACCTATCGATACCAAGAAGACAATCCCAAAAGCCTACCTGACAACGGCGTCATGTCTTTTGCCGAAGATAGCAAGGGGAATATATGGATGGGGACTGATAACGGACTGGCTTACTTAAACACAAAAACCCAAGAATTTACTAATTATTTTACCCGCGATGGCTTGGTCAACAACTACGTTTCGGCTTTAGTGATGGTAGGCAATACCCTCTGGATGGGTACTGCCAACGGACTCTGCAAATATGATGCCCTCACCAAACGCTTTGTGTCTTTTGGAAGAGCCGACAACCTTAAAGTGCTTTCTATTGAAACCAAGTCCGTTCTCAAAGATTCCCAAGGAAACCTTTATTTTGGGGGGCTGTATGGCTTGGTAAAGTTTCATCCTAAACATGTCAAAACCAACAATTATGTACCGCCTGTAGTGATTACTTCACTCAAGGTATATGGCAAAGAAAAGCTTTCTACCTTGATTCCAAAATCAGACCATCCTGTTAGTCTTAGCTACGACGAAAATGACCTAACCATAGAAGCCTCGGCCCTAAGCTACGATCATTCCGAAAACAACCTTTTTACCTTCTGGCTTGAAAATCTCGAAAAACGCTGGAGTCCACCCAGCCGACAAGCTACGCTCAACTATCTTAATGTACCACCGGGAGAGTATGTTTTGCACGTCAAAGCCGCTAACAACGATGGCCTTTGGAACACCGTCCCTTATCGCCTCCCTATTATTATTTACCCACCTTTTTGGCAGACGTGGTGGTTTAGGATATTGTTGGGCGTGAGTATCATTGGGGCAGGGATTTACTATTATTTATGGCGGGTAAAAATGATTGAGCGAGAACACGCCCTTGAAGTAAAATTGTTGGAAGAACAACGTACCCTTCAAAAACAACTCAATCAGGAACTTACCGAAAAACTAACCTACCAGCAAAAATTTGAATTAGCCCAAAAACAACAGGCCGAAACTGAGCGAAAAGCTATATTGCTCGAACGAGAAAAGCTATTGTCGAGGTACCAAAATCTAGTAAATCAACTCAACCCGCACTTTCTCTTCAATAGCCTCGCGGTATTGGATAGCTTGATTTATAAAGATTATAAACTCGCTTCTAAATACTTACGCCAACTTACAAAAGTATACCGTTATTTAATCGAAAACGACGACCACGAAGTAGTTAGCCTCGAACAAGAACTGCGTTTTGCCAACGATTTTGTAAGCCTACTACACATGCGGTATGGAGCAGGTTTGAAAATAGAATTAAACATTCCCGAGGATATTTTAAACAAAAAGGTAGTGCCAGTTACGTTCCAAAATCTTATAGAAAATGCTATCAAGCATAACACTACTACCTTGGAATCGCCGCTTTGTATTCAAATCAGCGAAAAAGACGGCTACTTAGTGTTTGAAAACAACCTTCAAAAGAGAATAACCGTAACCACATCCAACAAAAAAGGACTTGGAGATTTTAGAGCGTTGTATAGTTATCTGAGCGACAAACCACTCAAAATACTAGAAACTGAGGATCGGTTTTTGGTCTATGTACCACTTATCGACTAACGGCTTAGTTGTTGGTTTAGCAGACATAACTCAATAAATCAACGACTTAATGTTTTTTTGTTTAAGACCTCTCAACCTCTTTTTAGCTTTGCGAACCTCCTTAAAGAACTATGAACAATATCGAACCCCAACAAAAAAAGCTTATCCAAACCAGCTTTGCTCGGATAGTACCCCGTGCCGAACGCGCCGCTCAACTATTCTATCAACGATTATTTGAGATATTGCCCGAAGCAAAGCCCCTCTTTAAAAGTGATCTCCAAACCCAAGGAATCAAACTTTTTCAGGTTATTAGTTTTGCCGTATGCTCATTAGATAATCTTGATGAGCTTATACCACTCCTTCAAGATTTAGGAAAAAGGCATCTCAAATATGGCGTTGAGGCTTCACAGTATACCTCTGTGAGTGAGTCTTTTATGTGGACATTGGAAGAAATCCTGAAAGATGAGTTTACACCTGATATTCGCCAAGCCTGGGAAGAAGTGTACCAACTTATGTCGAGTGTGATGATAGAAGCGGCCTACTCCAAAACCGACGCCTGAATGAATCGCCGCGCCAAAATATCTATCGCCCCCGGCAAGGCCCGTGAGTATTCTTTCGACATTATCAATTCTGATGTCAAGTATCAGAATCTGGTCAGTCAACTTAATCCTCACTTTCTTTTCAACAGTCTCGCTACTTTGGAGAGCCTCATTCATAGTGACCCACGCCTTGCTGTCAAGTTTTTGAGTCAGCTCACGCGGGTGTATCGCTATATACTTTCCACTCGCGAAACACCCCTCGTAGCTTTGGCCGACGAACTGAGCTTTATTAAAGACTATGCCGATTTGTTACAAACACGCTTTGGAAAGGGACTCCAAATCCACCTCAAGGCTCCTAACTCTAAAGTGCTTCAGACCCAAATCGTGCCCGCTGTTTTACAGATATTAATAGAAAACGCCACCCGTCACAACATCACCGACCCTGACTCCCCGCTCTGCATCAGCATCGAAGTGATGGGGTATACACTAGTTGTAGAAAACAACCTACAGAAAAAACAAATTTTAGAAGCAAAACGGCAAGAAACCCTCCAAAGCTTGGGCAATCTGTATAATTACTTATCAACTGTTCCCCTTACTATCGAACAAACCAAAAGTACTTTTAGGGTCATTGTACCGCTTTTAAATAAAGAATCTTAGAACTACTCCCTCAACACCCTAACCATGAAAGTTTTAATTGTTGAAGACGAAATCCTCATCGCCGAACAACTCCAACGAATGCTGAAGGACATCGCTCCCCAAGTAGAAGTTTTGGATATATTACATAGTGTCAAAACTGCTCGTAGGTGGTTTATGCAAAATGCCGAGCCTGATTTGTTGTTTATGGATATTCAGCTTTCAGACGGTATTAGCTTTGATTTGTTCAATTATTTCGACATCAAATGCCCCATCATATTTGCCACCGCCTACGACGAATACGCCATCAAAGCATTCAAGGTAAATGGTATTGATTATTTACTAAAACCTATTGATGAAGAGGATCTTATTCGCGCTTTGGAGAAATTTAAAGCCCTCCAAAAAAACGCTACTATATCCAATGAGTTATTACAATCGCTGGTCAATCACCCTTCGCACCAAAATAGAGTTTATAAAGAAAAACTCATCGTGCAGCACCGAAATGTGTCATTGCCGATTACGCTCAACGATATTGATGTATTTTATCTTGACCAAGTAATTTATGTAGTAACCCACGACGGACAAAAATATGTAGCGGAGCAAAATACGCTCGACGAAATCGAAGATATTCTCAATCCGTCGGAGTTTTTCAGGGCAGGACGCCGTCAAATCATCAATCAACGTGCCATAGAAAGCTATAAAGGAGATACCTCTGGAAAGCTGTATGTAAAACTAAAAAATCAGCATGTGCCTGAAGTAGAAATAAGCCGCGAAAAAGCCCCGGTTTTTAAACGTTGGATTGACCGCTGAGCGATAAATATAATTTTAGATTGTAGCTCTGACTTTTCCATTTCAAAATACTAAAAGTCAGAGCTGCTCTTTTATTTATTCTCAAAAGAGTCATATACTAATCAGAGTTATCTTTTATAAAATTCAACTTCTAAAAGAGCCTATTTTATAAAGCCGAAATTGAAACCCTATCAATATACACCGGAATAATACTAGGGTTGGAAGTATTGCCACTTGAAGCATATATGGCAATGTATCGAGGGGTAATTGGTATTTCTTTACTTTCGATTTCTTTAAAAGCAAAAAGATTTTTTTGACCCGAGGTAAACAAAAAACGAAACAAATTACCTCTTTTTTCAATCCTTATTGCTGACTTTGTTAAGTTTTGAGTTACTAACGAATCAGTTTTTGAAGCTATGCTAAATATAGGTACTTGAGCAATTTCTTCTGGTTTTGTTGGTTGCTTTGTTAGTTGCGCCACAACCTGAATGTTTATTTCTGGATTCTTTTTGTATCCTCCAAAAAAATCATTATAAACTATCGACATCCTAAGATTCTTACTATTAAAGGTACTATCTTCCAATAAAATGACGCCTGTCTGTTGCCAGTTTTGAGTAGGCACAAATCCTGACAAATATAATTCTACTGAAAAATCCTCACTGCTCAGAGGTCTAATCATTAGATTTCTAATTTTGAGCAAATCGTCGGCATTACTCAAAATGTTATCCCCTTTTAAGGTGTATAATGTAAGGTGTTGCTTCTTACTAGCATTTTTATGCCATAAACTATCAAGCTTTTCCTTTAATATCCATCCTTTTTTTTGTAAGCTACGCTCGCTTACATCTTCAAAATCATCTTCGAACGTATCTACTTTTCCCTCCCAAAAAGAAACAAAAAAAAAGCCTAAAACCATAACCCCCACCAATGTACCTCCTATTACCCAAAATAAATAATTAGGAGTACGTATAGTGGGTGGAGGCAATATTAGTTTTTCTGGAATATGAGAAGCTCGATATTTAAACCAGTAAGGATAGTGCGATTCATCTCGCCTTCTACTCAGCTCATCGGTTTGAGGAGCATCATAGAAGTATCTAGCTAGCGTATCTAAAGTACTAATAGAGGGGTTTTCTTTTTTTTGCGGATGGGAGCCAAAAATAGCCAAACTATAATTTTTAAGACTCTTCCAACCAATCACTAAACCTGTATGCTCTTCTATTTCATGGGAGAGTTTTTTACTCTCTGTTTCGTTTAAGGGAGTATTTGAGACTTTGCTAAAGCATTTTTCACAAACCGCTCCAAATAAAATTGAAAACTCATCCTTTGATAACAATTCCATATGTTAGAGAAATAACATTTACGACAAAATTACGTAAGAATTACCCTTCCTACTAGCTAAGCTATATACCTTCGTGCTTCACCAAATGCTTGCACCCTATGAAAACACTATTCATTATTATTTTGGTAATTAGCTTTCAATATAGCACTTCCAAAGCCCAAGAATTACAAATTCATTACGACTTTCGGCACAGCACTCACCCCTCTGTAAATCCCAAAAACTTCCCTCTCCTTGTTTTTAAATACTTTAAAGAAATTGATACGCTTGGCACAGGAAGTTTTTTGTTTGAAATGCAATCATTTTTAAATGGAAATAAAGGATTTATTGGCCAAACTTTCATTCAATCCTCTCAAAGTTTAAGATTTTGGAAACCTAAAGTATACTTAACTTTGAATTTTAGCGGAGGACTTGGCATTGCTCCACCCGTTTACGGATTTTACATTTCCAATTCTTATGGTGTTGGTTTGAGTGTACCCCTCGTTCAAAAAAACAGTTGGTATAGTTTTGGGCTTTTGTATCGTTACAGTGATTTAGCAAAACCAAGTCATGATATCCAAACCAACATCTACATAGGAGGAGGATTATTTAACTACAAAATAATGTATTCAAGCAGTATTGTAGCATGGCTCACAAACAAAAATGATGGTCTTCCTGAAAACTTACAAAAGCTTGGTAAAAAAATAGCCTTTTTTGCTGACCCTCAACTATGGTATGCCCTGAAAAATGGATTTTCGATAGGTTCCCGTCTTAGTCTGTATTATCATGTATTAAATAATAAGAACGAAGTACAAGCTTATCCAACTATTGGACTAAAAAAAGTATTTTGAAAAATCAAAATACCATCAATCAAAATATACTTTAAAATTGTAATTATTCCATAAGCAGTCAGCACCTAAAGCACTAACTGCGTTGTTTGACTATGATTCCCTTCTTGCAGGGCATGCGCCTGAGGGTCGGTAAACGCAGGCAGCGCTTTGAGCGCTGCCTGCGTTATTTGCGTTATTTGACTAAGATTCACTTCTTACATAGCTTGCACCTGAGGTATTGGAGCGGAGGGAAACGCAGTCAGCGCTTTGAGCGCTAACTGCGTTTTTTGACTATGATTCGCTTCTCGAAGGGCTTGCGCACGAGTGGTAAACGCAGTCAGCGCTTTGAGCGCTGACTGCGTTATTTGCGTTATTTGACTATGATTCGCTTCTTACAGAGCTTGCACCTGAGGTATTGGAGCGGAGGTAAACGCAGTCAGCGCTTTGAGCGCTGACTGCGTTATTTGCGTTATTTGACTATGATTCCCTTCTTGCAGGGCTTGCGCCTGAGGGTCGGTAACGCAGGCAGCGCTTTGAGCGCTAACTGCGTTATTTGCTGCGTTGTTTGACTATGATTCGCTTCTTACAGAGCTTGCACCTGAGGTATTGGAGCGGACAGAGGCCGTACCACGATAGCGCACATTGCTGGCACCACTTGCTTCTACGTCGAGTTTGCCATTGACACTCACTCGAATACTACTCGCACCTGATACATCCAAAATTGCTTCTTTCACCGGAAAATCATACGCTCTCAACGAAGTAGCACCCGAAATATCACCTTCCAAACGTTGAGCCGACCCAACCAATGTAATAGTAGAGGCTCCCGAAATATCCATGATAATTTTTTGGGCTTTTACCTGAATATCAGACTTAGACGCCCCCGAAATATCCAAATCGAGGGTTCCTAAATCATTGAAACCCGATACTTTTGAATTGGTAGCACCAGAGAGGTCGAGACCTTTGAGGGTAGGCATCGAAATCGTAACGGTTACTTTCTTGCGGTTACGGTTCCAATTGAAGGAATCTTTGTAGCGAATCCGAAGTTTATCGCCTACTACCGCCGATTCCAAATCGTCGAGGTCTTCGCGGCGGCCTTCGAGTTTGACGGAATAGTTGCCTTTGGTTACGATGATTTCAAAGGCGCTTCCAAGCGATAAGCGTTCAAATCCCTTGTGATTTAAAGTACGCGAAGTACGCTCGTCATCTTGACCATGATTGGCATTTTCGGAAGAAAAAGAGCAAGCAAACAGCATAAAAATACTCGCAAAGACCACAGAAGAGAATCGGATAAAAGGACTAGTTTTCATGGTTTTTATATCAGTTGTAGTTTTGTTTTTCTAAAAGATGTGCTTTCGATACGATATGTTGCATCTTGATGCTGTTTTCTTTTTAAGATAAACAATAGCTCTGCTTTAATGGCTAATGGGACTCTACGGCTATAGCCTTACTTACGAAATACTGAGTGGTAGTGAAAGTCCAAAAAATCTTTTGAAGGCAAAAATCTATCAGGCAAGTATATAAGTTGGTTTTGGTATTTTCTAAAAAAATCATCTACTGCTTTTTCGTTAGAATAATCATCAAAGTATTTTGAAATCAATACTTTGTAATCAGGAGTAACTGTTATGAAACCTCTATCAAACGCTCTATCATGAATTGAGTTTAAACAGAGTCCATTGTGAGGGTTTGTTCGATTTTCTCTATCTCTTGCCCAAGGTTTTATATGACTTGCTACTAAAAATTCTGGAATAGATAATCCTGTAATACAACACTTTAAGTTGTAGGAAGATAAAATAGTACTTCTAAAAAAAGATTGATTGACTCTCGTCTTTATGATTCTTTCTCTATCTTCTCCTTTTGGTAAGTTTGCTAGGTTAAACTCTTCGATTTCTTCAATTTCCTTATTTTGAAGCTTTGCGATTAATGTTTCACTTTCAAATGCCAACTTTTCCCAATCGCCATTAAACTCTTCCCAAATCACCTCTTCTAGCTTACTTCCATTCACTAATCCTGTAATTCCCCTTTTTTTAAGTTCAGGATCAAGCCTTCCAAAGTTTCCTATTTTCATATTCAAAGCAGAAGGCGTTCTACCAATTATATTCGCATATTTTACTATTAGAGGATGTGCTTTATTACTGTCTTTAAAAGGAATCTTACAATAGACATTAAAGGCAATGATTGTTTCTTCCCTAGTCCAATTATTGCTTTTCATAATTATCTAAGATTTCAATTTGATGGTTAAATAAAAGGTGATAAAAATTTTTGTAGGCTTCATTTCTTAATTCCGTCTCAATTACATTTATTTCATTACCAATTTCTTGAGTGGTTTTATTACCATATTTATCAATAAACCTTAATTTATCGGATTCTTCTTCAAAATCGTCGTTCATTAACTTATATAAGTCATCAATATGAGATACTCTATCATCTGACTGATATTTACGCAAAAACCACACTAAAAAACTTTCTGAATCATTATCTGGATCAGGTAGCTCCCTCACATCTGTACCTCTTAGGAAGTCTCTTGGATGATTTAAATACCTAAAATATTTCTTTTTCATTAAAACAGGTTTTGTGCAAAAAGCAATCTTTGCCTTGAAGTGATAAACAACTGAAAAATAACAAGTTAAAGCAACACATATATACTTCTAAACCCTAGTATTTTATTGATGCAAGTTCGCACTTTTTTAGGTATTTCGTTTGTTTAGAAGGCAAATCTTTTCCTTCAGTTTAGGGTTTATAGCCTCGGCATTTGCTATCTACTTCTCTCATAATCATTAGACTAAAAGGCTTTATACGTCCTAATTCCTCCCCAATAGAAAGGCAAGAAATGCGATAGACAAAACGATGCTGACTCTCAGAGATCAGGCTTAAAAGCCAAATAGTTGCCTGTATCATAAAACAGATAGAGCAATTTAACTAAAATAAAGACTACGAAAAACTGTTATGTTCCAAATACATTCTAGTTACATTTGCGTCCGACAGAAGTAGCGAGGTGTAGTCCCTTTTTCCCAAAACCAGATTTTCATCTGCCCTTTGTTTCGTTTTTCATTTATTAACCTATTTATCAATCCCTTAAATTATCACCAATGAACCGTAGAATCTTCCTACAACAAACCGCTAGCATGAGTGCATTGGCACTGCTCGGCATTCAGGCACAAGCCAATCCCAACGCTAAGTCGGTAGGGCTACAGCTTTATACACTTCGCAACGACATCCAGAAAGAAGGCATTGAAAAAGTATTGGCCGAAGTAGCCAAACTAGGGTACAAAAAAGTAGAAAACTTTGGGTATGGACAAGGGAAGTTTTTTGGAAAAACCCCTACCGAATACCTCAAAATCTTAAAAGACAATGGCTTAGAAGCAATCAGTGGGCATTATCTCACAGGCAGAAGCAAAGCCATGGGCAATGCAGATGGACTCATCAGAAACTGGGAAAAAGTAGTAGATGATGCCGCAGCGATTGGACAAAAATACGCCGTGATTGCCTATTTGTTTGACGACGAGCGCAAACCCGAAGATTATAAACAACTCATAGATCAACTCAACAAAGGCCAAGAAGTCGTAAAAAAAGCAGGACTAGGATTTGGCTACCACAACCATGACTTTGAGTTTACCCAAAAAGTAGATGGTCAGAAACCCTATGATTTGTTATTGAAAAATACCAATATCCTCATGGAGATTGATTTGTATTGGGTAGCCAAAGCCAACGAGCAGGCCGTCGAATATTTTAATAATTATCCTGGGCGCTTCCCACTTTGGCACCTCAAAGACATGGCCAATACCCCCGAAAAAGAATTTGCCGAAGTAGGATTAGGCAGTATTGACTTCGGGGCGTTGTTTAAACACGCCAAGAAAGCAGGGCTTAAACATTATTTCGTAGAACAAGACGTGTGCAAACGCCCTCCCCTCGAAAGTATCAAGATAAGCATGGAGAATATCCAAAAAGCAAAATGGGGATAAAAGCAAAGGGGGCTTGAAAAGCCCCCTTTTATCAACTTTATAGCTACTTTTAGGTGAGAATGAGATGATAAAAACCCTGTTTATATTCATAGGAAGCCACCTTGCCTTTGCCTTGGTATTTTACCTTAAAGCCATGATTTTCCAATAAATAGAGGGCATCTCGCAGCGTCATTCCTTTCAAATTTGGGAGCTTATTGGGGTCAGCATCACGATTTTCCCATTTCACGCCTTCACTCGCTTTTTTGGCTTCCACCCACCCGTCTACATTGACTGGCGATTCTATGTCCATTTCTTCCGAAATAATCCTTAAGTCTTCGGCATGACCTGCTCGCAGCTGACGCGACATTTCGGAAGTTTTATTTTTTTTGTTGGTCAAAGGCGGATGCATCGTAATATCGTATCCAATAATCCGGTCGGCCACTTCTTTGAAAACTGGAGCAGCCACACTTCCTGCATACAATTGTTCCATACTAAATCCACGCGGACTATCCACCATTACTAGGCAAGTATACCTAGGGGCATTGGCCGGAAAATACCCTATAAAGGAAGTATTATAAAGCCCTGGCACATAGCGACCATTTACGAGCTTTTGGGCAGTGCCTGTCTTACCCGCAATTTTGCAGTTTGGGTTTCGGATATTGGTAGCAGTACCTCGCTCCACTACCCCTTCCAAGATAAGTCTTGCTTTGCGCAGCGAATTTTCAGAAGCTATTTTTTCGGCACTTTTGGTGGGCAAAATCTCCTGAATAATCTCATCGGCCTGCTTTATTTGTTTCACTAAAATCGGCTTTACCCAATAGCCATCATTGGCGATAGCATTGTAAAAAGCCAACATCTGCAAGGGTGTCACTTCAGATTCATATCCATAACTCATGTAAGTCAATGAAGTTTTGCTCCACAACTTATCAGAAGGAGTGCGTACCTTTGGAGTCGGCTCGCCTAGCATCTGAATTTGAGTGCTTTCTCGTAAATGAAAGCGCTTGAGGTAACCTAAGTATTTGGCAGGATTGGCATAAAAATAATCTTTCATGATCAAGTGTACTCCCACGTTGGAGGATTTTTCAAACACTTGTTGAGCCGTAATACTCCCATGACCGGTTCGTTTGGTATCTCGGATAGTAGCAGTACTATATTTGGCTACTCCATCACCTGTATGGTATACTTTCTGTAACGACAGTCCTTCCTCAAATCCCGCTAGCATAGTAGCCAACTTAAAAGTAGACCCCGGATTGGCACGTCCTGCCAAGGCATGATTGTAGGTTTCGCGGTAAGTCGAATCGCCGTATCTGGAAAGATTCGCAATGGCTCTGATTTCGCCCGTCTGTACCTCCATCACGATTACACAACCGTGCGAAGCTTTATAGCGTTGAAGGGTATTTCGGAGGGCGGTCTCGGCAATGTCCTGAAAATTAACGTCTAGCGTAGTATGCAAATCATAGCCGTTGATAGGTTGCAAGCCCGCATCATCTTCGTTGGGCATGAAAGTTTGGTCGTCTAGCACTCTAAAAAGACCTACTCCCGG
>VFQQ010003078.1_pt1 | contig 16934 bp, 17 predicted proteins | sample 3512341 | NCBI WGS metagenome assembly VFQQ01 (sample SAMN10412373, study PRJNA504923) | tailings metagenome | isolation source: Relicate 2 Philex TSF1 revegetated site | place: Philippines: Tuba, Benguet | collected 2017-08-29 | reverse complement strand
TCGCGCCGATCACTCTCGCGCTGCGCGCGGGCGATCGGATGCTCATCACCGGCCCTAACGGGTCGGGAAAGTCGACCCTGCTCGGGGCGCTCGCGGCGCGCATCCCCCTCGACGGCGGCAGCCGTCACGCGCTGCCGCGCACGCGCACCGCTCTGCTCGCCCAGGATGTCCGTTTCGCCGAGCCGCACCGCACCGTGCGCGCGACGTACGAGACCGCACTCGGAGCGGCGCGCGCGGCCGCCGTTCCGCTCGCAAGCCTCGGGCTGTTCGGCGCGCGCGATCTCGATCGCCCGGTCGGTACCCTCTCGGTCGGGCAGCAGCGTCGACTCGCGCTCGCGCTGGTCATCGCCCGCCCGCCGCACGTGCTGCTGCTCGACGAGCCCACCAACCACCTGTCGCTGCGCCTGGCCACCGAACTGGAGGAGGCGCTGGGCGCCTACCCGGGCGCGGTCGTCGTTGCCAGCCACGACCGGTGGCTCCGTCGCCGGTGGGAGGGCGCGGTGCGCGACCTGGGCTGACGGTGCTCAGCGCCGTCCGGTTGCCAGCCGCAGCCGAACCGGCTGCCCGGGCCGCACCTGCGCGAGCCGGTCGAACGCGGCATCCACCACGACGGCGATCACGGGATAACCGCCGGTCACGGGGTGATCGGGGCCGAGAACCGTCGGCGCGCCGTCGGGAGACACCTGGATGCTCCCGCGCAGCATGCCTTCGCTGGGCAGCTCGGCTTCCGTGAATTCGCGAGTGCGGGCGAGCACCGCCCCCTCCAGGCGCACCCCCGTGCGATCGCTGCGGGCGGAGGCCCGCCACTCCTCGGTCAGCAGCTGCTGCCACGCGGCGGCCGTGAACCACTCGCGCCGTGGTCCGGGCCGTACGGCGAGCTCGACGACACCGCTGGTCGGCGGGTCGACGGGCACGAGGTCGGTCGGCGGCACCGGGGTGGCGGGCGGGTGGCCGACGGGAAGCACCTCGCCGGCGGTGAGCGGCGCGGGCCCGAGGGCGGCGAGCGTGTCGCGCGACCGCGACCCGAGCACGAGCGGTACGGCGAGCCCGCCCCGCACCGCGATCGTGGCGCGGGCCCCGCTCGTGAGGGGCCCGAGCTGCAGCTCTGCCGGACTGTCGACGACGGTCGCGGTGTGCGGCTCGACGACCCGAGCGCGCCCCTCCGTGTCGACGAGCCGCACGGCGCCCCCGGCGCCCGTCACGGCGATCCACACCCCCGCCGGCAGGGCGATTCGCAGCCCGCCGAGCAGATGCTCGAGCGTCGCGGCGCTCTCGTCATTGCCGACGAGCCGGTTGGCGAGTCGGTGCGCGGTGCGGTCGAAGGCCCCCGAGGCGCTGACGCCGAGAGAGGCGAGCCCGGGGCGCCCGAGGTCCTGCACGAGCGTCAGCGCTCCCGGGTCGATGACCCGCATGACGGTCATCGCGCCGACCCCGTGGATGCCGCGCGCCGAGGCTCGAAGAGCACCCGTGCTCCCGGAGCGACGAGGGCGGGGCACGCCCGGTCGGCATCCCACAGCACCGCGTCGGTGCTCCCGATCAGCTGCCAGCCGCCGGGCGATGAGCGCGGGTAGATGCCGCAGTACTCCGCGGCGAGGGCCACCGAGCCTGCGGGCACGCGCGGTCTCGACGTGGCGCGGCGCGGGACGGTCGGCAGGGCATCGCCGACGGGAACGAGGTACGGGAAGCCCGGGGCGAAGCCGATGAACGCGCACACCCAGGTCGTGCGGCTGTGGCGCTCGACGACGGCCTCGACCGAGCATCCCCAGGCCGCTGCGACCTCCGCGAGATCGTCGCCGCCATAGACGACAGGGATGACGACGGGCGTCGCGACCTGCGCCGAGGCCGCGGCACGTGCGCCGTCGCCGACCGCGCTCCCGGCCGTGATCGGCGGATGCCCGCGCAGCCACGTCTCGGCGGCACCGATCCCCAGCACGGCGGGGTCCAGCCGCACGAGCACGGTGCGCGCCGCCGGCACGAGCTCGTCCACCCCGGCCGGAGCCTCCCGGCTCCAGCGGTCGTACGCGGCCCGCACCGCGGCCAGCGAGTCGAGCTCGACGAGCAGAGCTCGGTCGCCGCAGGGGAGCACCCTCACGATGGCGACCTCACGCGCGCTCCGTCACCGCTCGGAGGCGGAGTCGGCCGCGAACGCCCGCAGCTCGACGCCGGCGGCGTCGAGCGCGTCGCGCACGGCGCGGGCGATCGCGACGGCGCCCGGGGTGTCGCCGTGCACGCACAGCGAGGCGGGTCGAACCCGCACCCGCGAGCCGTCGATCGCCTCCACCTCGCCGTGCGTCACCATGCCCACGGCGCGCTCCGCGATCAGAGCCGCATCGGTGAGCACTGCACCGTCGAGGTCGCGCGGTGCGAGTGTGCCGTCGGCGAGGTACCCGCGGTCGACGAAGGCCTCGGCGATGAACGCGACGCTCGCGCGCGTGCAGGCTGCGGCCATCGCCGAACCGGGCAGCCCCAGCACCGGGAGCCCGCGCACCCGAGCGACGTCGGCGATCACCTCGGCGACCTCCGGGTCGGCGGCGGCCCGGTTGTACAGGGCGCCGTGCGGCTTCAGGTAGCGCACCGCCGTTCCGGCGTGCGCGGCGATGCCGGTGAGGGCGGCGACCTGGTACAGCACATCGGCGTGCAGCTCGTCGAGCGGCTGCTCGATGTCGCGACGACCGAACCCGGCGAGGTCGCGGTACGAGGGATGCGCGCCGACGACGACCCCGTGGGCCGCTGCCGCGCGGCACGAGGCGAGCATGATCGAGGCTTCGCCGGCGTGGAATCCGCACGCGAGGTTGGCGCTCGTGATGAGGGGGTACATCGCGGCATCGTCGCCGAGCCGCCAGACCCCGAACGACTCGCCCAGATCGCTGTTGAGATCGACGCGAGACATGCGCCGAGCCTACGCCTGCTGCCGCCGCGCGCGAGGGCCGGAGCTGCGTCGCGCCCCCCGGGTGAGGGATAGTCGGCACACACGCCCGTGGGCAATAATGCGACGGTGACTCCATGCGCCCGCATGGAGAGGGGGGAGGCTGCGCCGTGCCGCTCGGTCTCCCGCCGCATCTCGCGGCTCGCACCACCAGTACCGCCGTCGCCCGTGCCGGCCATGCGGGCGCCGCTGTCTGCCTCACGGCCGTCGGCCTCGTCGTGCTGTCGATCCAGGCCTACCTCCCGCAGGTGATCGTGTGGCCGGCGCTGGTCGTACTCATTCCGATGGTGGTGCTGCTCGCGCTGCTCGAGAGAAGCCCGTCGGTGTTCATCGCCGCCAGCTACCTCATCATCGGCGGCCTCTGCGTGGTGTGGTACTCGCTCATCGCCTCCACCCAGCTCAACACTCCGGTCGCGAACGACGACTTCACCATCGTGCTGCTCAAGCTCGCCCTCATCCTGGTGATCGGCGTCGGCCCGAGCATCGGCACGTCGATCGCCTGGACGACGGCGGGCTACCTCATCGGAGAGGCGGCCTCGGCCGCCGCCATCATCTGGCTGGGATCGCCGTGGACCTTCGATGTCGTCGTCTTCTCCGCCTGGTTCATCGTCGTCGGGCTCCTGGCGGTGCTGCGCGCCGACCTCCTGAGCGGGCGGCACGCGCAGACCGAGCTCTACCGCGCCGCCCGCGAGGAGATGCTCGCGGATGTCCGACGCGGGTTCGAGCAGCGCGCCACCGCTCTCCTGCATGACACCGTGCTCAATCAGCTCGCCGTCATCACGGCCTCGACCGGTCGGCTCTCCGAACCGGTCAGAGCGGGCATCCGCCATGATCTCGAGGTCATCGTCGGGCAGGAGTGGTTCGATCTCTCCGATTCGACGGCACCCATCGATGCGGTGCTCGAAGGGTCGGCCGAGGCTGATGCGGTGCGCGCACCGCGGGCCGACCGACTGCGAGCGGCGATCGACGAGGCAGCAGCGGGGGCCGTGAGCGTCGCGATCGAGGGCGACGTCACCGTGCTCGATCGCCTCGACGGTGAGACCTTCGACGAGTTCCGGCGCGCGGTCGCGCAGTGCATCGCCAATGTCCGCCGCCATGCCGGCACCGACACCGCCGACGTGGTGCTGGGCGCGGCGGAGGGCGAGGTCTCGGCGATGGTGGTGGATGCCGGCCGCGGGTTCGCCGTCGATGCGCGCACCGACGGTCGCCTGGGCGTGGGCACGAGCATCGTCGGGCGTCTCGAGACGGTCGGCGGCTCGGCGACGGTGTGGTCGCACCCCGGCCGCGGCACCTCGGTGCTGCTGCGGGTTCCCGCCCGGCCGCAGGGCTCCCCGGTGGGAGGGGCGCGATGAGCGGCCGCGCACCGATGGTCGGCCCCGCCCCCCTCCCCGCCCGCGAGATCACGCTCGAGCGGCTCGACCCGCTCTCGGCGGCGGCCGCCCGTCCCGTGACGACGGGCGCGGCGCTGCTCGCGGCTGCCCTGCCCCTCCTGGTGGCCGTCACACGCGGGCACGAGATCGTGCAGCCCGCCTGGTTCGTGGCCTCCTATCTGCTCGTGCTCACCGCGTGCGTGCTGCTGCTCGATCGCTCGCGGCCGACGCGACCGGTGTGGCAGGCGCCGTCGGCTCAGCTCTTCCAGCTCCTGCTGATGGCCACGGCGGTGACGAGCGCGCTGTCGACGGCGGGAGCCAATGAGCGGCTGCGCGATGACTGGGCTCCGCTCGTCGTCGGGGTGCTGCTGCTGGCGAGCACTCCCTATCGCCCTGCCCGCGAGATCGTCGGGTGGACGGCCCTGCACACCCTGCTCTGCGCCGGGCTGGGCATCGTGCAGGCCCCGGCCGCCATCAGCGATGTGCCGACCGTCACGTACGCGATCACCGGCTCGTTCACCGTGGCGATCCTCGGTCTTGCCGCCGCCGCCTACGCCCACTCGCTCAACACCTCCACCCGCCTCTGGCAGGAGCGCGCCTGGCAGTCGGCTGCCGCCGTCGCGCGCGAGCAGCGGGCCGGAGTGGCGCGCTCGGTGCAGCAGCGGCGCATCACCGTGCTCAACCACGAGGTCGTGCCGACCCTGCAGCGCATCGTCGACGCCGACGACCTCAGCGAGGCCGACCGCGAGGAGGCGCGGCGGCTCGCGCGGAGCATCCGCAGCCTGCTGGTCGCGGAGGTCGAGAAGGGGTGGGCGAAGCAGATGCTCGACGATGTCGTGGCCCGCCACCCGCGGCTGAACATCGTCGCGACCGCCGACGATCCCGACGATCTCGGCCAGCGTGCCGCGCTCGAGCGCCGCACGCTGATGCGGGCGATCGTCGTGGTCGCTGTCGAGACGCTCTCGGCCTCGCAGCTCGAGCTGCGGCTCCGGTCATCCGATGGGCGCCTGGCGGTCACGTGCGCGATCGTCACGCCCCGGCCCTTCCCGGATGCCCGCCGCGAGCTGCGCTCCATGCTCGAGCTCATCCGCGGGCTGACCCGGCGCTCGTCGGTTCGCGAGGTCGACGGGCGACTGGTCCTAGAGTTTGAGTATGGATACTGACGCGCGGTCCGGGGCCCGGGTGCGTCTGGCGATCCTCGACGATCACGAGCTGCTGCTCGACAGCCTCTCCTCCTGGGTGGCGACCCACGCACCCGACTTCGAGCTCGTGCTGACCGCGCCCACCTGGTTCGAGCTCGTGCAGAGCGATCAGTTCCCGACCGATCTCGTGCTCCTCGACTTCCAGCTGCAAGAGCCCGTGTCGATCGAGGCTCGCGTGCGCACGTGCCGCGCGGCGGGGGCGAAGGTGATCGTGCTCACCAGCCTCGACACGGCGGAAGCGCGCGACCGCGCCTTCGACGCCGGCGCATCGGCCTTCCTCTCCAAGACCATGCCGTTGAGCGAGGTCATGGAGACCGCGCGCCGGGTCATGGGCATGGAGTCGACCGGCACGCCGGTGCGCGATTGGCGCCCGCTGCCCAAGGGGGCCCAGCAGCCGGCACGGCCGAAGCTCTCCACGAGCGAGCGCGAGGCCCTCGTGCTGTACGCGAGCGGGTACAGCATGAGCGAGGTCGCCGGGCAGATGAACGTGCAGTACGAGACGGCGAAGACCTACCTGCGCCGCACGCGCGAGAAGTACGCTCGGGCCGGCCGGCCGGCGAGCACGAAGGCCGATCTGATCCGTCGGGCGGCGGAGGACGGGTACCTGCAGTAATGGCGAAGCTCTACTTCCGATACGGCGCGATGAACAGCGGCAAGAGCACCGCGCTGCTGCAGGCCGCCTACAACTACGAGGAGCGCGGGCAGCTCGTGGTGCTCGCCAAGCCGCGCATCGACACGAAGGGCGACCAGACGATCGTGTCGCGGCTGGGCGTCACGCGGCAGGTCGACTTCACCGTCGACGTCGACGACGACATCTACGCGCGCTTCCAGGCCCACCGTGCTGCCGCCATCCGCGACACCGGCCGCGATGTCGCGTGCCTGCTCGTCGACGAGGCGCAGTTCCTGACCACGCAGCAGGTCGACGATCTGCTGCGCATCGCCGTGCGGGAGGATGTTCCCGTGCTCGCCTACGGCATCCGCACCGACTTCCAGACGGTGGCGTTCCCCGGCAGCCGTCGCCTGCTCGAGATCGCCCACTCGCTGGAAGAGCTCAAGACCATCTGCCGCTGCGGCCGCAAGGCCGTGTTCAACGGCCGATCGGTCGACGGTCGCTTCGTGTTCGACGGCGATCAGGTGGCGATCGACGGTGTCGACGTGACCTACGAATCGCTCTGCGCGGCGTGCTACCTCGACGAGTCGGGCGACACCCTCGCGACCGGTCGCCGGTCGGCGGTGCCCCTGGATGCGGTGCTCGAGCTCGGCCCCGACCCCGACTTCAGCTGACCCGGGCCGCCTTCGAGAGCCGCCTCCGCGGTCGGAGCGCTTGCGCTCCGGACGCCAAAGGCACCAACGAGAAATGGGACCGCCGAGGGCGGTCCCATTTCTCGTGTCGGGGTAACAGGATTTGAACCTGCGGCCTCGTCGTCCCGAACGACGCGCGCTACCAAGCTGCGCCATACCCCGGTGCGGCCCGCGCGAGCGCGGGCAACCCGTCAAGAATAGCCGATGTCGTCGCCCACCAGTGTCACGAGCGCCGCCTCGGGCGGGCAGGCGAAGCGGATGGGGGCGTAGATCGATGTGCCGATACCGGCGGAGACGTTCAGGTACGAGGCCTGATGGGCGTGGTGCCAGACCGACAGGCCACGGGCCCGGTCTCGCGGCAGGTCGCAGTTGGTGACGAGCGCACCGAGCCCAGGCACGCAGACCTGGCCGCCGTGGGTGTGCCCGGCGAAGATCACGTCGGCCCGCTGGGTGGTGAACGCGTTGAGCACGCGCTGGTACGGCGCATGGGTGACGCCGATGACCACGGACGGGTCATCGGTGTCGTCGTCGTCGAGCTCGCGCAGAGCATCCATGAGCCCCGGGAGCCGGTCGAGGCGGTCCCAGCCGCGGTGCGCATCGTTGGTGCCCATGAGGTCGAGGATCGAGCCGTTGACCGTCAGCTGGCCGACTGCGTTGTTGAGCGGCACCCAGCCGAGGCGGCCGTGCAGCAGCGCCTCGAGCCCGTCGATGTCGAGCCGCTCGGCGGTCGCCGTCTCGCCCTTCGACGGGCCGGTGAGGTAGCCGAGCGGGTTCTTCGGCGTGGGGGCGAAGTAGTCGTTCGAGCCGTGCACGAACGCTCCCGGCACGCCGTCGAAGGCGCTGAGAGCCTCCGCGAGCGCCGGCAGGGCATCTGGATGCCCCAGACTGTCGCCGGTGTTGATCACCAGGTCGGGCTTCAGGTCGGCGAGCGACCGCACCCAGGCGACCTTCTCCCGCTGCCAGGGTGCGAGGTGGAGGTCGCTGAGGTGCAGCACGCGGATCGGGTCGGCCCCGGGCGAGAGAACGGGAACCACCTCGCGGCGCACCCGGTAGGCGCGGCGCTCGATGAGGGCTCCGTAGACGGCGGCGGCCGCCGCGATCCCGAGGGATGCGACGGCCGCGCCGCGGAGCGCTCGGCCCATCAGCAGTCCAGTCGGGCCACAGTGATGGTCACCGTGGTGCCGAACTTGACTTTCGCGCCGGCCGCTGGGGTCTGCCCGATCACGATGTTGTCCTGCTCGGGCGGGGCATCGTCGGGAAGCTCCTGACAGATCTCGGCGACCGAGCTGAAGCCCGCATCGTTGAGGATCGTGATGGCGCCGCCGGGGTCGACCCCGATGGTCGAGACGTCGGGTACGGGGATCAGGTTGCCGCGACTGGTCGTGACCTTGACCGTCTGCCCGCGCGCCAGGAGCGTTCCCGGCTTGGGCGAGGCCGACACGATCAGACCTTCGGCGAGGTCGGAGTCGACCGCGCCGGCCACTTCGAACCGGAATCCGAGGCCCTCCAGCAGCTCCTTGGCCTGCTCCGGCGTGAGGCCGGCGACCTCGGGCAGGGTCACGCCCGAACCGTTGAGCAGTCGCGCAGGAACGGCCGGGAACTGCCCGCCGCCGTACTGGCGGTTGGCTTCGGCCATGGCGACACGGAAGACGTTGTGCCGCATGAGGGTTCCGCTCGGCAGGAAGGTGATGTTGTATTTGCCGACCACGTTGCCGACCCAGACCGCGGTCGTCACCTCGGTGCTGCCGCCGGCCATCCAGGTGTCGACGGCCGCGTCGGTCGTACCGGTCTTGCCGATGAGCGGGATGCCGTCGCCGACGAAGGAGGTGCGCGCGGTGCCGAGACCGAACACGTCGCGCATCGGGCCGGTCGCGGCAGCGGCGACCTCGGCCGACAGGGCGCGGCGGCACTCCTGCTCCTGCCCCTTCAGCTCGTTGCCGTCGCGGTCGACGAAGCGGTCGACGATGATCGGCTCGCAGTAGATGCCGCCGCTGCCGATCGCGGCGTAGGCCGCCGCCATCGTGAGCGGAGCGATCTCGTTGGTGCCGAGGATTCCCGCGGGGTTGGTCTGCAGCGGGGTGCCGTCAGCGCGGTGCACGCCCATCGCCTCGGCGGTGCGGCGGATCTCGCACAGGTCGAGCTGTTCGGCCATCGAGGCGAAAGCGGTGTTCACCGACTGCACGGTCGCATCCCACACCGAGAGCGCGGGGGCCGAGGGGCCGAAGTTGCTCACCGGCCAGGTGCCGCCCCACGGTCCGCCGCCGTCCTCGCAGGTGTCGGTGAAGGCGCTCTGCGGAATCCGCGTTCGGGTGGCATCGACGACCTCGCGCAGACCGCGGTTCTGCTCCAGCCACTCCAGGAGCGTGAAGATCTTGTAGGTCGACCCCACCTGGAAGCCGCTCGAGCCTCCGTAGTCGCGGTCGGTCGCGTAGTTGACGGCCGTCGTTCCGGGCGAGCCGCCGCCGAACTCGGGGCTGCGGTTGTCGAAGCGCTTGTTGATCGCCATCGTCAGCACTCGACCGGTGCCGTTCTCGACCTGCGTGATCACCCCGCCGAGGTCGACGCCGGGCGCGGTGGCGGGAACGACGTCCCACATCTGCGCCTGGGCGGTGGTCTGCAGCTTCAGGTTGAGGGTCGTGTAGACGTCGTAGCCGCCCAGGCGCCAGGCCTCGAGGCGCTCCTCGGGCGTGGTGCCGAGGCTCTCGAAGTCCTTGACCGAGTTCACGACGTAGTCGCAGAAGAACTTGGCGAACCGGTTGGCGGCGAAGCAGCCGCTCTGCGGCGGGTTGATCTGCACGAACTCCTCGTCGACCGGAATCGCGATCGCCTCGCGGTACTCGGCCTCCGTGATGTAGCCCTCGCCGTACATGAAGCCCAGGATCACGTCGCGACGCTCCTGATTGGCCTGGTAGTTATCGGGCGTGCCGAGCGAGCGCGCGCCGGGCTGCTGGACGATCGCGATGAGGCTCGCCGCCTGGGCGATGGTGACATCGGAGGCCGGAACGCCGAAGTACTGCTGCGCCGCCGCCTGGATTCCGTAGGTGTTGCCGCCGAAGCCTGCGATATTGAGGTACGCGAGGAGGATCTCGTCCTTCGTGTACTCCTTCTCGAGCCCGATGGCGAACTTCGCCTCCTGCAGCTTGCGCTCGAGCGTCTGCTCCTGCGCCTGCGCGATCAGCTCGTCGCGACGCTCGATCGTGTCGGCCTTCAGGGCCTCCGTGATGAAGATGTTCTTGACGAGCTGCATCGTCAGGGTCGACGCCCCCGACTCGATGCCGCCCGAGACGGCGTTGCCGACGGCGGCGCGCACGATCGACTGCACGTCGACGCCGTTGTGGTCGTAGAAGCGGCGGTCCTCACCGGCGACGGTCGCATCCTTGATGTACTGCGACACCTCGTCCCAGGCCACCTCCTCGCGGTTTTCCGCATACACGGTGGCGAAAGCGGTGTAACCGTCCTCCGGGTTCGCCGTGTTCTGGGCGTAGAGAACGTTGCGTTGAGTCTGCTCATTGATGCGCAGATACTCGGGCAGACTCTCGAAAATTCCGATGGTGTTGCTGGCGGCCATTCCGGTGACGGCGAGGGCGGGGGTGACCATGACCGTCACCAAGACGCCCGCGGCAGCGCTAAGACCAACCATGCCGGCGATCGCGCCAAGCACGCCGGAGGCCCCCTGATTCTGAGCAGACATAGAATCAAGGGTACGCCACGACCGTTATGACCCCCCTGAATGGAGCACATGGTGACGCGCTGGGAGTATGTGACAACCCCACTGATGATCCACACCACCCAGGCGATTCTGAACAACTGGGGCAGCGAGGGCTGGGAGCTCGTGCAGATCGTGCAGGGTCCGGAGGGCGGGCTCGTCGCCTACCTGAAGCGCCCGGTTGAGGAGGTCTCGGCGTGAGCGCGATCGACGCTCGCCTGGCCGAGCTGGGCATCAGCATCCCGCCGGTGACGAAGCCGGTGGCCGCCTATGTTCCGGCCGTCGCGAGCGGCAACCTCGTCATGACGGCGGGGCAGTTGCCGTTTGTGGAGGGCGCCCTGCCAGCGACCGGCAAGGTGGGTGCCGACGTTGCGGCCGACGATGCCGCGGGCTACGCGCGCACCGCGGTGCTCAACGCGCTCGCCGCCGTCCAGGGCGCGATCGGATCACTCGACCGCGTGACCCGCATCGTGAAGGTCGTCGTCTTCGTCGCCTCCGCACCCGACTTCACGGGGCAGCCGGCGGTCGCCAACGGCGCGTCAACGGTGCTCGGCGAGATTTTCGACGAGCGCGGTCAGCACGCGCGCAGTGCCGTCGGCGTCGCGGTGCTGCCGCTGGATGCTCCCGTCGAAGTTGAACTGATCGTCGAGTTCGCCTAGCGCCGGTCGTTGGGCCGCGCCGCCTGAGGGCGGCGGGCCGCCCCAGCCCCGCTCAGTCGAGCGTGCCGCGGATTGACTGCACGACGTTGACGTCGGTGAGCGTTGTCGTGTCGCCGATCTCGCGCCCCTCGGCGATGTCCTGCAGCAGCCGGCGCATGATCTTGCCCGAGCGCGTCTTGGGCAGCTCGGCGACCACGAAGACCTCGCGCGGCCGAGCGATTGCGCCGATCTGCTCCGCGACGTGCTGGCGCAGCATGGTGCTCGCCTCGGTCGCGGTGACCGACGCGGCCTTCTTCGCGCGCAAGATGACGAAGGCAACGACGGCCTGACCGGTGGTCTCATCGCTCGCGCCGACCACGGCCGCTTCCGCGACGATCGGATGCGAGACCAGTGCCGACTCGATCTCCATGGTCGACAACCGGTGCCCCGAGACATTCATGACATCGTCGACACGGCCCAACAGTTGCACATCACCGTCAGCGTCGAGGTGCGCGCCATCGCCCGCGAAGTAGAGCGGCCCGCCGGGCAGGTGGGCAAACTTCGACCAGTAGGTGTCGCGGAAACGAACGGGGTCACCCCAGATACCGCGCAGCATGCTCGGCCACGGCTCGGTGATGACGAGCAGGCCGCCCGCTTCCTTGCCCACGTGCACGCCGTCCTCATCGAGCACGTCGACACTGATGCCGGGAATTGGCACCTGCGCCGATCCCGGCTTGGCCACCGTGATGCCGGGCAGGGCGCTGATCATGATCGCGCCGGTCTCGGTCTGCCACCAGGTGTCGACGACCGGAGTGGTGCCGCCGCCGATGATGTCGCGGTACCAGACCCACGCCTCGGGGTTGATGGGCTCACCCACCGAGCCGAGCACACGCAAACTCGACAGGTCGAACGACTGCGGAATCTCACGCCCGAGCTTCATGAACGACCGGATCGCTGTCGGCGCGGTGTAAAACTGCGTCACGCGGTACTTCTCGATGATCTCCCACCAGCGGCCGGGGTGCGGCGTGTCGGGGGTGCCCTCGTAGAGCACTTGCGTGGCCCCATTGGCGAGGGGGCCGTAGACGACGTAGCTGTGGCCGGTGATCCACCCGACGTCGGCCGTGCACCAGTACACGTCGGTCTCGGGCCTGAGGTCAAAGACGTTCTTGTGGGTGAACGCAGCCTGGGTCAGGTATCCGCCACTCGTGTGCAGAATGCCCTTCGGCTTTCCGGTCGTACCACTGGTGTAAAGGATGAACAGCGGGTTCTCGGCCTCGAAGCCTTCCGGCTCGTGCTCGTCGGAGACACCCTCGAGCTGCTCGTGCCACCACAGGTCACGGCCCTCGCTCCACTCGACCTCATTCTCGCCGCGTCGCACGACGAGCACGTTCTGCACGCTGGTCTCCCCGGCGGCGAGCGCTGCATCGACGGCGTTCTTGAGCGGAAACACTTTGCCCTTGCGCCAGCCGCCGTCGGCGGTGATGACGAGCGTGGCATCGGCATCCTCGACACGGGCTCGGATGCTTTCGGCACTGAACCCGCCGAAAATGACCGAGTGAATCGCGCCGAGGCGCGCCACGGCGAGCATGGCGATGACAGCCTCGGGAATCACCGGCAAATAAATGGCGACGCGGTCGCCCTGGCTGACGCCAAGATTCGCGAGCATGTTGGCCGCGCGCTTGACTTCGCGCGTGAGCTCCGCGTAGGTGAGGGTGCGGGTGTCGCCGGGCTCACCCTCCCAATGGAGGGCGACCCTGTCACCGTTGCCCGCGGCAACGTGGCGGTCAAGGCAGTTCTCGGCCACGTTGAGAGTGCCGTCGGCGAACCAGCGGGCGAACGGCGGGTTCGACCAGTCGAGAGTCTCGGTGAACGGGGTCTGCCAGTGCAGTTCGCGCGCTCTCGCCGCCCAGAAAGCGAGCCGGTCGGCGCGAGCCTCGTCGTAGAGGGCGGGCTGTGCAACGGCGGCGGCGGCGAATTCGGGGCTCGGCGGAAAGCGGCGGTCTTCGTGCAGGAGGCTGTCGATCGAGGTGCTGGACATCATCATCCTTCGTCGATTCGCGTCGAACGGGCCTGGTCTGCCGACGGCGGTACGGGGTCTTTCGCCATCCTAGAGGCCTCCCAAACGCCCGATTTCGTCCCCCGTCGGGGGACATTTTGCTGAGTCCTCCCTATGGAGGACATTTTGGGGGTCGAAATGGCTTGACCCGAGCAATCCACGCCCTACACTTGACCTGTCAGCAGCAAGCCTGACTTAGGCAGCACGACAGATTCCCCCCAATCCCGTGTTGCTGTGGCGGTGCCCGATTCCCCCCAATGCGGGCACCGCCCCCGACGTCCCGACGGCCCCTCCCCATGAGGGGCCGTCGGTGTTTCCGGCCCCGGATGCGTCGCTCGCGCACCACGACGCCCCGCGCCGCGCGACCCTCGGGCGGTGCAGCCCTTCGTGCCCGTCGACCCGCGCGGCGCAGCCCGGCTGCTCGACCCCGCCGTGCGCGCGGCGCTCGGCCCCCTGGCCGCGGTCGTCGCCGACCCTGCCGTGACCGATGTGTTCGTGACACCCGACGGCCGCGTCTGGGCCGACCGCGGTCGGGGGGTCGAGGTCTCGCCCGGGCTGCCGCCGCTGCCGCCGGAGGCCGCGCGGGCGCTCGCCGTCGGGCTCATCGCCGCGGGCGGTCGACACGTCGACGAGGCCACGCCGAGCGCCGACGTGCGACTCGGCGACGGCATGCGCGCGCACGTGATGCTGCCCCCGCTCGCCTGGGCGGGCACCGCGATCTCGCTGCGGCTGCCGCGCGTCGAGCGCGTGACGCTCGCCGCCTGGGGGCTCGACCCGGGGGTGCACTCGGCGCTGCGCGGCGCGCTCGCCGCGCGCGAGACGGTGCTGTTCTCCGGCGCGACCGGCAGCGGCAAGACGACGCTCATGGCGGCATGGCTGAGCGAGGCCGAACCGGCCGACCGCATCGTGCTGATCGAGGACGTCGCCGAGGCCCCGGTCGCGCATCCGCACCTCGTGGGGCTCGAATGCCGGCAGCCGAACATCGAGGGCGCGGGCGGAGTCGATCTGGGGCGGCTCGTGCGGGAAGCGCTGCGCATGCGGCCCGACCGACTGGTGGTGGGGGAGTGCCGCGGGGCGGAGGTCCGCGACTTTCTGGCCGCCCTCAACACGGGTCATCGCGGCGGCGCGGGCACGCTGCACGCGAACTCGCTCGTCGACGTGGCCGCGCGCCTCGAGGCGATCGGACTCATCGCGGGTCTGCCGCCCGCCGCGCTCGCACGGCAGGCGCTGAGCGGCATCGACCGCATCGTGCATCTGGCGCGGGGCCCCGACGGCACGCGGTCTGCCGCGCTCGGGCGCTTCGCCCTCGATGCGCGCGAGCGGTTGATCGTGGTGCCCGAGACCGCTCCGGGGCGCCCGTGACGCCGCCCGACGGCGAAGCGGAGCTCGCGGCCGCCCTGCAGCGCATCGCCGTGCTGATCGGGGCGGGGCTCTCGCCGCGCACGGCGTGGGCGCACGTGGCGGAGGCGAGCGACGACGAGAGGGTGCGCGCCACCGGGCAGCGCATCGCGCGCGGCGAGCCGGTGCCTGTCGTGCTGGCCGATGCGGGCGACGACCCGCGCGGCGACGGCCCAGCGCGCGGCGACGGCCCAGCGCGCGGCGACGGCCCAGCGCGCGCCGCCGGCCCAGCGCGCGCCGCCGTTCGCGAGGCCGCGCCCGGCATCGAACCCGAGGTGGTCGCGGCATGGCGCTCCACCGCCGCGGCCTGGCGGGTCGCCGAGATCAGCGGAGCACCGCTCGCACCCGCCCTGCGCGCCTACGCCGAGAGCCTCCGCGATCGCGAGGCCGCTCGCCGCGACGTGCGCGTCGCCCTCGCCGGCCCGCGCTCGACCGCCTCGATCGTGCTCCTTCTTCCCGCTGCCGCCCTGCTGCTCGCGCTGCTGATGGGTGTCGACCTGCTCGGTGCCCTCGCGAGCCCTCTCGGCGCGGGGTCGCTCGCGGGAGGCGCGCTGCTCGTCGTGCTCGCACGGCGGTGGATGCACCGTCTGCTGCGCGCCGCCTCGCCACCCGCCGCGATCACGGGTCTCGCACTCGACCTGCTCGCGGTCGCCGCCGGAGGGGGAGGGCCGCCCGAGCGTGCCGCGGCCCTCGTCGCGGCCGAGCTGCGGGCAGCGCATCCGCAGCTGGCGGCGACGGGCGCGCTCGACGCCGACCTCGACGAGCTCGACCGGCTCGCCGCCTTCTCCCGCCGCGCCGGAGCACCCCTCGCCGAGCTCGCCCGCACCGACGCCGCCGAGCAGCGCGCGCGGGCACGGGCGGCGGCCCGCGAGCGCGCCGAGACGCTCGGCGTGCGCCTCATGCTGCCTCTCGGGGCGTGCATCCTCCCCGCGTTCCTGCTCATCGGCGTCGTGCCCATGGTCATCGGGCTGCTGTCCTCCACAACCGGCCCGCCGTGACTACGCCGGCGCGGAGCGCCACCCGTACCGCCAGCGGATGCCCGACACGGGCATCCTCGACCCGTTCGTGCCGCCCCACCCGCCCGAGAAGCACACCCTCCCGGGCTCCACAGAACGGACGAACCATGACCCGCACGACCCCCCACCCCCTTCCCGAGCAGCGCCCGAACCGGATGCGCGCGCTGCTCGCCACCGCCGATCGCGGCGCCGCCACCGCCGAGTACGCCATCGCCACCATGGCGGCTGTCGGCTTCGCGAGCCTGCTCGTCGTCATCATGCAGAGCGACGAAGTGCGCGGGATCCTGACCGACCTCGTGCGCACCGCCCTCACCGTCGGCGGGTGAGAAGGGGTGACCGGAGCTCGGACGGTGCTGATCGTCACCGCGCCCCTGACCGGGGCGCCGACGGTGCTGATCGTCACCGCGCCCCTGAACGGGGCGCCGTGACTGCCGAGCTGGCCGTCGGGCTGCCCGTGATCGTGCTCGTGCTGGGGGCCTGCCTCGGCGGGCTCGGGGTCGCGACGGCGCAGCTGCGGGCGCACGACGCGGCCGCCGACGCCGCGCGGCTGCTCGGCCGCGGAGAGCCACTCGCGCGTGCCGAGCAGCTCGTGGCACGCACGGTGCCCGGCGGGCGCGTCGCCGTCTCGCGCCCCGACGAGCTCGTGTGCGTCACCGTGGCGGTCGAGCAGCGGGTGCTGCTCGTGCCGATGGCCGTGAGCGGACGATCGTGCGCGCTCGACGCCGGCTGGTGATCGCCCCGCACGCCGCGGAGCGAGCGTTCAACTCATCAGACCGCGGCGCGGGCACCGTGCTCATCGTCGGGCTCGTGACCGTCGTGCTCATCGCGGGCCTCGCACTCGTGACCGCGGGGGTCGGGCTGGCGCGCGGCCAGCAGCTGAGCGGGGCCGCCGATGCGGCCGCGCTCGCTGCCGCCGACGTGCTGCTCGGCTGGGTCGCGGGCGACCCGTGCGCCGCCGCGACGCGGGTCGCGGCGGCGCACGACGCGCGGCTCATCCACTGCTCGAGCGACGGGCTGGCGGTGACCGTGCGGGTCGGCGCGAGCATCCTGGGGCTGCCCATCGAGCGGACGGCGCGCGCCGGCGCCGCCGACCTCGCAGAGTAGACGTGCGGAGAATCCTGTGTATCGTGTGCCTCACCGCGGCATCGGCCGCGCACCGGTCGGGGTGCGGATGCGATCCCCCCGCCACACAGACGGAGCAGCACAGAGCAGCGCCGCACGAGCGCATTAAGAGGAGCACGATGCCGCAGGGCAAGAAGCTGGTGATCGTCGAGTCGCCGGCGAAGGCGAAGACGATCGGCAAGTACCTCGGCGACGAGT
>VFQQ010003077.1_pt1 | contig 16936 bp, 15 predicted proteins | sample 3512341 | NCBI WGS metagenome assembly VFQQ01 (sample SAMN10412373, study PRJNA504923) | tailings metagenome | isolation source: Relicate 2 Philex TSF1 revegetated site | place: Philippines: Tuba, Benguet | collected 2017-08-29 | reverse complement strand
CCCTGACTGGAGGAATCTACACAACCCGTCTCTTAGTTAAACTGTCCGAGATATAAGGGAGCAGGACAGTAGATGGTATAGTTGCTACCTTGTAGTTGTCGTGTTTGCATTGGGACGCGCTCGGTTGTGGCGGGTTGCGACAATGCGTCGCGCGTCAGTACGGCATTTCGGCCACGCCAACGTTCATCGTCTTCGAGCGCCAGGGCCAGCGCATTGGCGAGCGCATGAGTTTCACACAGATGGAAAAGCGTATAGGCGAGCTACTGGCGGCGGAAGGGTAGACGATGACATACTCGAAACGTGTTAGATCGCTAGTGGTGGCATCTCGATACCTTTAAGCTCAAACCGGCTCCTGACTTCGAGAAGTTCTTTTCTTGTAAGTTGCCCCACCTTCCTTTTCACCTTGTACAACCCACCTCTAGAGAGATCAAGCCTTACATTCTGGTCCATCTGGTGAGCATGAGGATTTGATGGAAATGGATCAGCATCATACTTGTGAATGCGCCATGTGGTGTTGTCCCACTTGATACCAACCCTTCTGTGATAAATTGCCGTTCTATCCATGAAGTCAGAAACATCAAACCCAACCGAAATCTCGTTGTCAAACGCGCTAAAATCAAAGTCGGTCAACCCCTGCACAATATCATCTGGTCGCATAGTCTTATTCCATATGTCAAAAGGCACTCGTATTTCCCACTCATCGCCAAACCGGATAATCAATGCGTATAACACATTTTCGCTTGTTACTTCTCGGCCATGAATATTGCTTAGCTCAGGCAAAGTCTGAACTACAGCATCACCTAATGCAATCTGTGTCTCAGGCTTAGTCGGCGACATATAGTGTTTCCTCGTTTCTTGAAATGCTCTGACGACTGGACTAAATGACTTAGGGTCTTCGCCAAAGATAGTGGTGAAGGTTGTCGTTTGACGGACGAATGATACCGAACTTTATCAGACGTTGTCTGGCCTGCCGACTATGCCCCTGTCTTCGTTGAAATTCGAGAGGCTACTGTGGGTTGTTGTTGGTTCTGTAGTTTCTGATTAACTTCGTTCTTTATTGATTGCTGCAACATAGGCAATCTTGTGTGATTAGCTACTTTATTGGCCCAACGAAAAACCAGCCGGGTAGCAAGTCATCAAATACGTGTTATGCAACCATGTGCTTCGGCTGGGTGGATGTACACTGCTCCAATGCTTACGAAGTTTCTGTAGCCCTTTGCCCTACGCTTTCCATCTTGGAACGTACTGTGTAGTGATTCGAGGAATCCGTTTGTCAAGCGCGATCGAGGCCATGCCTTAAAGGCATCAAGATGTCGTTTGATCATGGCGGCCACATCATGCCTGTGAGTTATGAGGGCTCTTCCCACCCTGCTACACCATGATAAGGAGCCTCTTCTCTACGCCGTTGGATTATGCTCGCCTTGATGAACATCATACGGATGCTCCTTATACTGTCAGGCGCGGGCTGTCCGGCTAAACGTAAGGGACTTCTCAAAGGTCGTCAACAGCTCTTGTTGCCTCATACCCTAGCTCGATGGGTCTTTCAGCAGCATCTAGCTAGTAACATAAAGCCGTGCATTGTGTTTGACGTCGTCGTGGCGCGTTAGATCAATAGCTAGGTTGGCTACTGCCAACACATGGAACGTGTTGGTCGTCAGAAGGTCATGCGGATCGTACGCGATGGCCTCATCGACGTAGTGATTCAAGAGCGTCTAGACTTTATAGCTCGGCAAACCAAGCGTACGAGCCTCGTCAGTGATCGACATCCAATTGGAAATGAGAAACAGAGAGAACACCTCCATCAGCAACGTAACACCCTAGAGTATGCTGCGCCAGTACGGAACGATCGAGTTCAAACGACGATCAGGCAGTGGCACCCGGGGTAACGTGGAACACGAGGTAGCACTGATGCTGGAAAGAGTCAAACAAACGCTACTCCTTCAATCGCGTGCTATACGCTCCACATATCCCACCCTCGTCGACCACCGCGAACCGCGCCCCACGTACGTAGTCTGTCACGACATCAGCACGGCGACCGATGCATCAAGTCTGACGTCAAGTAGTATCATTGGTCAATCCACATTCAATGCACGGGCAAACAACTCGGCATCCACCATTTCCGTTCCTCTCGTTGTTTTGGTGGCATGTTCGCTCTAGCCATCCGCTTTTTGATGGTGCCAGCTAAGTTGACGATTTCGCTGGATTCTAGCCGAATTCGGCGTCCGTATCTTGAAGGATGAAGTGATTCCGCAGCTTAGGAGGTCAGCATGTTCCGGTACGGCGGCGTGTAGTCTCGGGAATCGCGAGTGTGTAACTCACGGTATCTTCGAGCACTGTGCCACCACGCGAACTTGAACGATAGAGTGATATATTTACATCAAAAAATGTGGAGAACGTATGAAGAACTTGGCGGTAGTACTTGAACACGCAGATCAGTTGTCAGTCTATTTCAACGTAGAATCGGACGAAGTGTTGGCAATTAGTGAAAAAATGACAGCCATTAACGAATCTGCGTATATGAATGGCTATAACTGGGATGCATTTCTCAACCATTATATGCAGATATACCAATCTGAACTCTTGAATGGACTTGACACAGACCCCGAAGCAGGAACATATACGGCACTTTACAACAAAGGCGACGTTGACAAAGCGAGCAGACTTGTAGATGTTATCAACGGATTAGTTAACAACCCTGACAGAGTATATGAATTCTTGCGAGAGCACGGCGACAGTATAGAGTGGGAATGAGCGAGATCAAGTCTTCGCCTACCCTTGGTGTACACGGTTGAAGAGTGTGATTGCAGAGTCAACGATCAATGTTGTTGCATAGTTAGTACAAACATGGGCCCGATGACTAGCTTATCTGTGCGGGTTAAGGCTCGCGGTATGCGGGGGGTCTAACACTGTGAGTGCCTCGCTCTTCGTTCATCACTTACGACCGGCAGGGTAACCGCGTCGGCAAGCGGATGGGCTTTGCACAGATTGAGAGTCGCATAGGGGAGCTGCTGAAGTCGGAAGGGTAGCACCCAAGCTGTTAGTCCACTAGGCTACCCACCAGCCCCTACCCGCTTACGTACACCATTGCCCCTTATCATCACGAGTTGTGTGTGATAAGGGGCAATGATTTACGTAACGAGACACTAGCGTAGTACAACAAGCGGTGCCGTGGCGAAAGAGGCGCCGCCGGTAACAACAACGGTGTACATTCCAGACGGTATTGCGGTGCAGTCGAGGTCTATTCGTGCAATGCCATCGCTGTACGACGCAACAATAGGTACTGTGTAGGTGCCACCCGTGGTGCTAACAATTCGTGTTGTAATGGCCGAAACATCCAACAGTCCGCGTACCGTAAGCACGGCACTGCGCGTAGCCGGCGTGGGTACGACGCTGATGTGCACCTGAGGTGCAGACTGTTGATGCTGCGCTACCGATGTGGTAGCTGCGCGACGTAACTCGGCCGGTATGTGGATTTCGGCAGCCGTGGCAATAACAGATATGCCGATAACCATGGTGGAATCGTTGATAACAACAAATGGACTTGTGTACGTGTTCGAGAACGGAGACGTAAAGAAGCGAACAACGTTCTGTGGATTGCCCATTAGGAATAACACGGCGGTGTTGATGTCTTGATGACACATCACTAGTCCTTCGTGGTCCTGACAATAATACAAGTCGTCGAAAGGCACGGCGATCTTGCTATACGCACCCGTCTTGAGATCAAAAATGGCTGGAGTAAATACATGCCCTTCTTCATTAACTCCGTCGCCCACGTTGGCAAAGATCAGCGCGCTGGTACGCGGCCGCAGCGGGGGAAACACATACAGCCCATGTAAATCTGTACGCAATGCAGTGCGCTCCAGTTGGCCGTTTAGATATCGAAGAACCTGGACGGCACGACGGTCGTGACCATTGGGAGCATCGTCGAAGGGAATGTATCCAAAAACAAACACCGTATCGCCAACAGCGGTTACGCCTTGTACGAGCTCGAACTGCTGATCTAGTGCCGGACGCGCCAATACCTCGTAGTTGGCAAAGTCGTCGCAAAAGCGTACAAGCTCGTTTGACTCAAAAGTGTACCCAACGTAACAACCGTCCGAGAGCCTAACAGCTTCTACCGGACTACCAGGCAGTCTGCGGCACTGTAGCTTGTGTTGAACGGGGTGGTAGATTAGATTGTCGTTCCAGTCCGAAAGTATGCCGATGTTGCCACTGTCAAATCGAATCGCGCCGATAACAACGTGCGGCACATCGCACACACCGCGGCTACGAACAAACGACGTCGGCCGTTGATATTGGTAGTAATCAAAAGATGTGCTGTTAGATACAGCTAACAGAAGCTCGTTATCAGACACTCTCCATGGTGTCCTATAGCGCTCAAGAAGTGGAAACACATTCCTTGCTTGTATAGCAGCCGCGGTAGAATCTAAGGTACCGATCAGGCCTTAAGCTCCATAAGCAATTGCTTGATGAGGTGCCAAGAATGCAACATTCGAAGGCGCTACAGAATTATATACTACGTCCGGTCGGTAATACACAAACCGTTGCCAGCGGCACGAATCATCGGCTAACAGCACCGTGTCGCCAAACGTCATCGACACATTGCCACTGTTACTAACGGCTAATCGCAGGTACTGGGCCTCCAATGGTAACAGACAGCGTACTGTGCTATCCGGTAACGACATCACAACGGTTTGCAACTGGCCTGTACGGCTAAGACCCACAACGGCAAGCCAGGAGCCATCGACAGAAACTGCGCAGCGGAGTAGTCGTGAAAAAAAGTCCGATACGTCTAGCGTGTCGCTCGTGGTACCATCGTTGACATCAAATTCGTGGACTACAAGGTACGGCTGATAGTTGTATTCTACAATCACATCGTTGCCTTGGGCAAATGCTGGCGTTATCTCGACAGGTCGGGTATCGCGCATCGAACCAGCAGACGCACTCCGACGAATAACAGAGGACGGTGTGGCAAGGAAGACATCGTCATCGAGAACAGCAATAGACGTAGCCGAAGAGTCAACAGCAAACTCCGACACAATCGTAGGGTAGCCATCGTAACGATAGCAAAACACGCGCCCTTGGTTGTCGACCACGGCTATGCTTCGGCTATCTGCGGCTAAACGGAGAGGCCGCTGGGCAATAGGAAGTCCACGCGTAAGCCAAATCAGCGAATCAGTAGCCGTATGCAGCACCACGTGTCCATCCTCGGCAAGCAACACCACGCCGCGCTCCACCGAGCACGTAGCCACCCAATCGGCAGCCATGTAACGAACGTTTGAATTGCCAGTGCGTTGGGCAGTGGCAACCATGATGGTTAAAAAAAGAAACAACGTACTCGCAAAAAGCACGCTTAGCGTGGGGCTATGGATACGAATCATGGCAGCTAAGCATACAGGGACCAACCCATGCTCCTACAAGAGGGAAGTTCAACACAACTTCTGACACCGGAGGAGCGGATGAAATTTCGACTTCGCATTGGGAAACTGAGACCTGCGTATTAGATAGTTTCAATCTTGGCGGATTGTAATCGTAGTCCCAACAAATGGACATCAAACCTTCGCAACTACCTGCTCCTAGGCACGGTTCCCAAACAATGTCGCTTGAACTCGGGTTGCTAATAGGGACTACACACCCCGCGCTACGAACCATCCAAACTGACGACTGTATCGGACAAACACCAGGCCCAGAACCACAGTTTGGCCAGCCGCCTGGGTTCGACTGAATGGCATGAAGAAGTACCCTTGCATAAACCGTCTCCCAAAAGATCTTGTCAATAGCGACACCATTCCAGCACGGTTTGTTGAGGAGCGTGACGGTCGAAATGTCCAGTGTGCATCTATCGGGGCATCTGAGCACACAATAAGCAACTCTTACTGTGCAGGATCGGCTCGGTGATTGATACACGAATCCTACATCCACAATGCGTGTTTCCCATTCTTCACAACCGGGGGGAACCTCTGTGGGACAGGCTTGGGAAAGTGCGGGGTTGTAGCTTGCAATATGTAAAAGCAAACCCAACAACCAAAACCCTAGGGCCAACGGGGCTGCACGACGTGTGCGGCTATGCCCAAGAACAGAGCCTAGTGCAGCCGTAGCACTAGTGACTGCATTGGGGGGGGGGAGCGAACGAAACAAAAACGCGGTACATATAAACTCCAAACAAGTAGTTTAGCGATTGAGTTGGTACATCCAACAGGGCGAACATACACATTTATTCACAAAGTCAATAAAAGCCACTGGGTATACCCCCCCTAGGCCCTTCTTGCACGCCGCCGCAAAATAGCTGCATAGATGAACTGCCCTATTTCGGCAGAAAGCAAAAACACGAGCGACGAATAATAGGCCCACAAGGCAATCGATGCCAGTACGACGTAGCCGCCATAGAAGCGGCCCAGATTACTCGCCGATGTAATGTACCACGCAAAAACAACGCGGGCGAGTTCCCACAGAATTACAGCCATTACCGTGCTGGCGATTATCACTCCCCGTGGTAGACGCTGGTTGGGAACCATCCAGTACAGAAACAAAAAAAGAATGGTGGTAACGGCCAGACTTACCATGCGCGCCGTGAAGCCAAGTACAATGCCCTTTGCGTCGTCGGGCACAAAGGCACTGCCAACCGACTCGACAATTGATAGCAGCGGACTCGCAAATGTTGCAGCTATGACAAGCAACACAGTAATAATCGTCAGCGCAATGTCCTTAAGCTTATACACAAGAAAAAACTTCGGCGTCTCGACCTCAAACACGGCATTGAGTCCGGTACGTAAACTGCTAAACAATGCCGAAGCCGTCCACAGCAGAATCACGCCGGCAACCCATCCGGCTACGGTGCCGTAGTTAAACACCAAGGTCAGCTCGTGGACGATGCCACCAACGGTCGACGCCGCTTCGGTTCCAGCCGGAAAAAGGTTCGTCATAAACCGCTGGACAGATTCCTTCGTGCTGGTTTCGTCCATTACGCCCGAAGCGATACCTATTGCCACCAAGCCAAAGGGAATCAAGCACAACACTTGGTTGAACGCGATGCCCCCTGCCAGAAGGAACAGGTGGCGACGTGCTGTGATGTCGGCAAAGTCGTTGGCGGCGTTCCACAGGCGCCGCATGATGCTAGGTGTGCGTTGCATTCGTGGCAAAGCTACAACACCCAGCACCCAGCAAACGAGTAGTTTTGTAGGATGCTAGTGCGGATGGCCTTCCTTATTGCCCTTTGTTGTCCCCTGCTGCTTGGTGGGTGCGCCCAAACGGGGGCGCTTACAGGGGGGCCGGCAGACTCTACAGCGCCTACGGTGGTGATGAGTGTTCCCGCCGCCCGCAGTACGTATGTGCGTACCAAGACCATCCGGCTGGTGTTCTCAGACTACGTCGAACGGTCAGTACGTTCGCAACTGCGCATTCAGCCATCTGTGCCGTTTAGCGTGTCGTATGCAGGCGATGAAATCGACGTCGAGCTACGTCAACCATTAGCCGACTCAACCACCTACATCGTAACCCTTGGTACGCAGTATACAAGTAGGTATGGCACACCACCTGCCGAGGGATATACACTGGTGTTCTCTACTGGCAACACCATCGACACCGGCATCGTTGCTGGTACGGTGGTTGCGGCGTCGATGTCTGGTATCGAAGTGTTCTGCCTGCCTGCCGAATCCGACACTCTACCAGATGTGCGGCTTGTGTCGCCAATGTATCGTGTGGCCGTTGGCTCTAACGGTGCCTTCCGTCTTGAAGGCTTGCGCGACGGCGTCTACCGCATTGCTGCCGTTCGCGATGCTAACGGTAATGGCTTGCTAGATGCCGACGAAGACTTCGCCACGGCAACGTCGGCCATTACAGTGCGGGGCGGCCTTGCTCCGCAGATTACGCTGCGACCGGTTCCACCTGTCGACTCGCTTGGCCCATACATCCGCCGCGCACGCGCTCTAACGTCTCGCGCTGTCGAACTCCAGGCCTCGGAACGCATCGGATCCACCCGACCGTTTGGCTTTGCCGTTGCCGACAGCTCTGGGCTCCGCACTGTTCGCGTTGATACTGTTCTGTTCTCACGCGATAGCCGCGACCGACTGATCCTGCGGCTTCGTGATTCTCTCGACACCGGGTCGTTTCGTCTGACGCTTGCCGACTCTGCTTTCGCCGATGAAGCTGGCAACGTCAATATCGACACCTTGCGCACGCTTACGTTTGTTGGCTCGGATCGCCCCGACAGCATTATGCGTCGGACGGTTTTGGACACCACCACCAAGCGCAGCAGCGACGATGGTATCATCCTTGGTGTGTTTACCGACAGTCTCAGGCGCAGCCCATTTTACCTCTTGCGTCTTGTCGACCCGAAGGGGGCACCGGTGCGCGCTGCCGCGGTACAGCACGGCGCTACCGTGCGGTTCGATAGCGTGCCACCGGGCGAATATCGTGTAGACGTTGTACTCGACCGTAACGGCAATGGTCGTTACGATGCAGGAGACGTTCATCCTTGGACCGACGCCGAAGACGTTGTTGCACTGCCTATTACACTGCAGGTGCGCCCGCGGTGGACGCAGGAGGGCGTACGCTTTGATGTAGGTGGAGTGGAGCCGTGATAGCCGTTGACGACCGATTGAAAGCGCTTTGCTCTGGATTGGCTGCTTACGACGAAGTAATGCCGTTTACGGGCGGACATCTAACGAATGCCATGCTGCGTACAAGCAAGGCCACAGCGCTCTTTATTCGTTCGACTACGATCGTTCATCGAGACCTGCTTGCCAACACGAATGTGCAATTTGTGGCTACGGCAACAAGTGGAACCGATCACATCGACCGCGAATGGTGTGCTGCCAACGGCATAACCGTTGTTGACGCCGCAGGAACCAACGCCAATGCCGTTGCCGAATGGGTGATGATTGTGCTTTCGCTGTTCAAGGCATTCAGAATGGACATCACTGTTGGTGTTGTTGGCTACGGCCACGTTGGCAGCAGGGTAGAACGTATGTGTCGAACTCTTGGGCTAAAAACCCTGGTGAACGACCCGCCGCGTCAGCGAGCGGGTTTACCGGTGCCCCATGCAGTAGAACTTGATGAGTTACTTGTGCGCTGCAGTGTGGTATCGTTGCACGTACCCATGATACGATCGGGACCTGATTGTACACGTGATCTTATTGCGGAACGAGAACTTGCATTGCTACCACAAGAAGCACTGGTGATAAACACCGCACGCGGCGGTGTACTCAACGAATCGGACGCGCTACAATGGATCAAGCCTGGATATCGGTACGTTGCCGCCGACACGTTCGCTAACGAGCCGAACATCAACACAGAATTTTCTAAGGCTTGTATTGTTGCCACACCTCACATTGCTGGCCACACGTTAAACGCCTTTGCCGATGCCTCGCGGCTGATAGGCGAGGCGTGGTGCGCATGGAAGCAGGTGCCCCCAGACAACGTACGTAAGGCATGCAAGCTTGTGTATCCCAAGCCAAAGCCACTGGAGGCTGGTGACTACGAGCTAGCCCAGCCTTTCCGTGCAGAATGTAACAGAAGATTTTCTGATGCATGGAGGAAGATGAGAGATGATGTATCCAACGCTCTGCCACAGGACGTTGCAAACAACTTTATGGAAATTCGTCGGAAACACATTCTCCGCAAAGAAACCTACCTACTCTAGCATGGCCTTTCATATCGTATCACGTGCATTGAACGGACTCGTCGAGATACGCCCGGATAAATACTCTGACGAACGCGGCTTTTTTCAAGAGACGTTTCGAGCCGACCAGTTTGCCAGTCTCGGCCTGCCAGATGTGTTTGTACAGCACAACCACTCGCGTAGCGTACGCGGCGTTGTGCGTGGCCTGCATGCACAAGCTGGCATGGGCAAGCTCATTCGTGTTGTCCGCGGAAGCATCCTGCTTGTCGAGCTCGACATTCGGCCAGAGTCTCCAACCTTTGGCCAACACCAACAATTTCACGTTAGCGACGAACAAGGCAACATCGTCTGGGTGCCCCCAGGATTTGCCAATGGCTTTGGCGTGATGAGCGCCGAAGCAGACGTAACCTATCTCTGTACCACCGTCTACAACCCAACTGCCGAAACAGGCATCTTCCCCCTCGATCCCGAACTAGGTATTGAATGGGGCATCGATACTATTACGTTGTCGGAACGCGATAACAACGCACTGCGGTGGAACGCGTTCAAGGGGACGTGCTGCGCATAGTTACGTGCTTCGCACAGCTACATGCCTTCGGCATAGCGACGTTGGCTTCGCCAACAGCCACATGCTACGCATAGGTAGACAGGAACACGAACACGAACACAAACACGAGCACAAACACGAGCACAAACCGGCCCCTCTCTCAAACTTGAGAGGGGGGCCGGGGGGGTGAGCAGTGCGAGTTACGTGCTTCGCACAGCTACATGCCTTCGGCATAGCGATGTTGGCTTCGCCAACAGCCACATGCTACGCATAGGTAGACACGAACACAAACACGAGCACGAACCGGCACCCCCCTCTCGACCTTGAGAGGGGGGCCGGGGGGGTGAGCAGTGCGAGTTACGTGCTTCGCACAGCTACATGCCTTCGGCATAGCGACGTTGGCTGCGCCAACAGCCACATGCTACGCATAGGTAGACACGAACACGAACACAAACACGAACACAAACACGAGCACAAACCGGCACCCCCCTCTCGACCTTGAGAGGGGGGCCGGGGGGGTGAGCAGTGCGAGTTACGTGCTTCGCACAGCTACATGCCTTCGGCATAGCGACGTTGGCTGCGCCAACAGCCACATGCTACGCATAGGTAGACACGAACACGAACACAAACACGAACACAAACACGAGCACAAACCGGCACCCCCCTCTCGACCTTGAGAGGGGGGCCGGGGGGGTGAGCAGTGCGAGTTACGTGCTTCGCACAGCTACATGCCTTCGGCCCAGTTACGGCCTTCGGCCAGCTACATGCTACGAATAGGTAGATACGAGCACAAACCGGCCCCCCTCTCAAACTTGAGAGGGGGGCCGGGGGGGTGAGCAGTGCGAAACAAAGAGCCACAAACAGCGGCGTCACCGTTGAAGTACCGACGATTACTTCAGCTTCAGTCCTTCGTCGAGCAATTCTTCGACGCGATTCGTGGTTTCGGCCTCGGCGTAGAAGCGAATGAGCGGCTCCGTGCCAGAGGCACGGATGAGCAGCCAGCCGTTTTCCACGTAGAACTTATAGCCGTCCATCGTGTCCAGCTTTAGCACTGGGTGTCGACCAATCTTGAGTGGCTTGCGGGCACAAGCGGCAAGGATTGCCTTCTTTTGCGCCTCGGTTACCTTTACGTCGCGGCGACGATAGCGATGTGGACCGAACTCTTCGTCGAGTTCGTCGCATAGTTCGTTAAGCGTCTTCTTGCGTGTTGCCATCATCTCCAGCAGCAGCAGGGCGTTGAATACGCCGTCGCGCTCAGGAATGTGAAGCGATGTGCCAAGGCCGCCAGACTCTTCGCCACCGATGAGGACCTTGTCGTCGTTCATCAGCTTGGCAACGTGTTTGAAGCCCACAGGGGTTTGGATCAGCTTGATGCCGCGCTTTTCGCAATAGGCGTCGACCATCGACGAAAGCGACACCGTCTTAACAACGGCACCGCGGCGCTTCTTGTCTTCGTGAAGGTACTTGAGCAATAGCAAGAAAATGCGGTGCGGGTCTACGTAGCCAGCAAACTCGTCTACCGCACCCAATCTGTCGGCATCGCCGTCGGTGGCAATACCAATATCGGCCTTGTTTTGGCGTACGGCTTCCATAAGCGGCCGTAGGCAATCGGCAATCGGTTCTGGGTGGTCGATGTCGCCAAACGACGGGTTATAGGTACCGTGAATCTCGACGATGCCCGGCAGCAGGCGCGAAAGAAACTCGATACCGGCGCCATACATTGGGTCGTACACAATCTTGAGGCCCGACTTCAGAATCAAATCGATGTCGAGTTTCTTGCGGATGTAGCGCACGTAGGACTCTGCGGCATCGAACGGGCGAATCGTGCGTGCCTCGATATATTCGTCGAGCGTCTTAAGGGTTGTGCGCGGCGGCTTACCCTTTAGGGCATGCAGTTCCTTTTCAATCAGGGCAATCTGCTCTGGCGTGGCGGGTCCGCCAAAGGCGGCTTTCACCTTATAGCCGTTGTAGGCCGCAGGGTTGTGGCTGGCCGTAATCACGATGCCAAGCGCTGCCCCCTTCTGTTTGGTATGAAAGCTAACCTGTGGCGTAGTAGAAAAACGGTCGGTAAGGTGGACCGTTATGCCATAGGAGGCAAAGATGCGTGCCGTCTCGTTGGCAAACTCGCGGGATAGGAAGCGGGTGTCGTAGCCCAGCACGATGGCTGTATTGCGCACTTTGAGCGTCTTGACATACTTTGCTGTTGCATGAGCAACCAACGTAAGGTTGTCAAAGGTAAAGTCGCGGGCAATGATACCTCGCCATCCGTCGGTTCCGAATACGATATCTGAGCTCATGGGTCCTTAAAGATTGAGGTACTTCACGAAAGCGTCTGGTCGGCAGCATACACTGCGTCTTGTCCCAACATCTCCTCGATACGGAGGAGTTGATTATACTTCGCCACCCTATCCGAGCGGCAGGGGGCACCGGTTTTAATTTGGCCGCATCCCGTGGCTACGGCGATGTCGGCAATGGTTGTGTCTTCGGTTTCGCCGCTGCGGTGCGACAGTACGGCGCTATAGCCATAGCGGTTGGCCATGGCAACAGCGTCGAACGTCTCGGTAAGCGTTCCAATTTGATTCACCTTCACGAGGATGCTGCTGGCAGCACCTTCCGAAATTCCACGCGTGAGAAACTCTACGTTGGTTACAAACAGGTCGTCGCCAACAAGCTGTACAGTATCGCCCAGCGCTTCGGTTAGGCGCGTCCATCCTTGCCAATCGTGTTCACCCAGGCCATCCTCGATACTCACGATGGGATAGGTGGCGCAGAGGCGCTGATACCATTCAATCATGGCGTCGGCAGAACGGCGCTCACCGGATGACTTCTTCATCACGTACATACCGTCGCTCCACAGTTCGCTGGCGGCAACGTCGAGTGCGACTACAACGTCGGTGCCAAGCGCAAAGCCGGCCTTCGTTACAGCTTCGGCGATAAGGTCGAGGGCTTGCTCGTCGGACGCCAAGGAGGGAGCGAAGCCCCCTTCATCACCTACCGATGTGGAGAGGTTCTTGCTGCGTAGGACACCTTTGAGGGTGTGGTAGATTTCGGCGCCCATTTGAAGGGCGTGAGCGAAGGACTCGGCGCCTACGGGCATGATCATGAACTCTTGGATGTCGACGTTGTTGTCGGCATGCGCACCACCATTCAGGATATTCATCATGGGGGTGGGCAGCAGCGAGGCATTCATGCCGCCCAGGTAGCGAAACAGGGGAAGGCCGTGATAATCGGCGGCGGCCTTGGCAACGGCCATGGACGTGCCCAGGATGGCGTTTGCGCCTAGGCGCTGCTTGTTGGGGGTGCCGTCGAGATCGACAAGGATGCGATCGATTTGGCGTTGGTCGGTTGCGTCCATGCCAAGCAAGGTGTCACAAATTTCACCTTCCACATTGGCAACCGCATTGCGAACGCCCTTGCCTAGGTAGCGGTTGGCTTCGGCATCGCGAAGTTCGACGGCTTCGTTGGCGCCGGTGCTGGCGCCACTGGGGACGGCGGCGCGGCCGTGGCTGCCATCTTCGAGGGTGACGTCGACTTCGACGGTGGGGTTACCACGGGAGTCGAGGATTTCACGGGCGACGATATCAACGATGGCAGACATGGCAAATCAGGCGAGTGTGTTGATGGAGAGGGCGTCGATGGCCTTTGCTAGGCGGAAGTCGAGGATGGTAAGTCCACCCTGATCGTGCGTGGAGAGCGTAATGCGAACCTTGTTCCAGCCGTACACAAGGATGTCTGGATGATGGTCGGCTTGTTCGGCAAGGATGGCAACGGCATTCACAAGGCCAATAGCTGCTGCGAAATTCGACGTTGGTATCTCGCGCTCAATAGTAGCGCCGTTCTGAGTCCACAGCGGAACATCGCCCATGTGGGCGGCTATGGCCTCGGCATCCAGCAGGCTTGGTCGGGCCATGCCTATCCTAGTTGGGCATTGAGCTTCTCGGTGAGGTAGCTCTTTGGTACAGCACCTACGATGGTATCAACAACCTTGCCGCCCTTAAAGATGAGCAGGGCAGGAATGCTGCGAATACCATACTGCATGGCAACACGTGGGTTGTTGTCGACATCGACCTTTGCAATGTGAGCGCGACCATCATACTCTGATGCCAGCTCGTCGATAACAGGAGCAATAGCGCGGCAAGGGCCACACCATGCAGCCCAGAAGTCAACAAGGACTACTGCGCCGGTGTCGATCTGAGATTGGAAGGAATCGTCGGTTAGATGAATGGGCTCGGCCATGATGGGATGGGGTTGTAGGTGATGAAGAGTTGGCAAAATTAGGGAACAGAACGGCACGTTGTTCCGGAGTTTGCCATGAAAGGGCCGAAAGGACGATTAAGGGGCTTCGGTCGTGTCGGATTCTGGCAGTGCCTCGACGATCATGGCTACCAGGTTGGTGGCCTTACGGAGTTCGTCGAGCGAACCATCGTTCGTGATAACGAAGTCGGCAGCGGAGCGTTTTTCGCTCATGGGCATCTGTTCGCCAATGCGAGCTTCGACGTCGGCGCGCGAAAGGCCAGAGCGATTGATAACGCGTTGGATGCGCGATTCGTCGTTGGCGTCGACAACGATCACATAGTCGAACGCATCTTCAAGGCCAACTTCATACAGCAGGGCGCTTTCGATGCAAGCAACGGCGGTGTTGGCTTCGGCCAGGCGTTGCAATTCTTGCTGGTGCCGATCTAGCACGGCGGGGTGAACGATGCGTTCGAGTTCGCGTTTACGGCGGTGATGTTCTTCTGAGTCGCCAAAGATGGCTTGCGCAACGGTCTTGCGTTGAAGGGCGCCGTTGGCGTCGTACACTGGGCCAAGTAGCTGTTCGACGGCGCGTCGAACCTCGGGGGAATCTGTCATCACGGCGTGGGCCGTATCGTCGGACGAAAGAACAGTCCAACCGCGTTCGCGTAGGAGGGCGGCAACCGTACTCTTTCCGGTTCCGATGCCCCCTGTCAGACCAATAGTTTTCATGACTTCTGAGGTAGGGGGGCGCTGCTGCGTTTTGTACACCGTACGGGACTCGAACCCGTGTTACCGCCGTGAAAGGGCGGGGTCCTAACCGCTAGACGAACGGTGCGTTAGGATTGAAGAGCCGCAAAAGTACAACAAAGCACCGAATTCGCAACCATGGGTACAGTTGGAAGGGGGGGCAAGTGGCTCGGACGGCCTTCGGCCAGCGACATGCTTCGCATAGGGACGGCCTTCGGCCAGCGACATGCCCCACAGACCCGGCCTCTGGTCGGGGCCGCCTCTGGCGGTAACATTGGTGATACGTCCCACCCCTAAAAATGGAGTGGTGTGAATAAATCGGACCAGTCTTAAGTTGAGACGGAAGTCTCAAAGGAGGACTGATGAGGAAGAGCATCAATAACGTTGTGGCGAAACATCCGGCCTGGGGTAAGCGCTTGGTATTCGGCTGGATGCGGGAGCAGGGGCATGACTACTCAGAGTGCACTGTTCACCGTGTTTACGGGCAACGTGGCCATGCGGCTCAATGGCGCAAGGTCACACTGGCATACATTCAGCCGGGAAACCATGGCAGAACGGCATTGCAGAGAGCTTCGTCGGAACCTATCGACGCGAGGTGCTCAATGCAGAAATCTTCACGTCACCAGCCGAGGGGCAAACGATCTCAACCATGTGGCTGCACATGTATAATACTGAGCGACCTCACAGCAGGTACAGCTATCGACCACCAATCACTGCATTTCAACAACCATGCAGCCTAACACAGTCTTATAACCTGTGACCGGACCGATAAATCCACCCTACTCAATGCCACCCATCTCTTGGAGTCTGGCACCGACCTGCGCTATATTCGACAGTTGTTAGGCCATAATAGTAGCAAGACCACAGAAATCTATACCCACGTGAGCAACAAAGCCCTTCAAAACATCCGGAGTCCATTCGACGACCTATGAACATCCACAACTTCAATAACTCCTGCCTTTATAGCGCAAAGCCATCTCTTTGCGAACGCTAAGAGAATGTTTGTAGCGGTTATAAGGGAGTTAGTGGTAATTATAAACGACAATCAAAGAAATCAAATATGGCATTACCGACAACATACACACAAGCATACGGACAGCTTGGCGAGTTTTTTTCTAAAATCAGGGACGCTCAAGCACCCGACAAATTCACGAGTCAAATTCTTAAGGACCTCGGATTTAAGTCTAATAATCATAGACCGTTCATTCCTTTAATGAAATCTTTGGGTTTTCTAGCTTCTGACGGGACACCAACTCAACGGTATCATGATTATCGAAATCATTCGATGTCGAAACTAATAATGACAGAAGCATTGAAGGAAGCTTACTCGGACTTATTCCTTATAAAAGAGAAACCAACCAATGGGGACAGAGATTTGATTCAGGGAAAATTCAAGAGCTACCATAATACAAGTGACAACGTTGCAAAGCTTCATACAAATACCTTTTATGCTCTTTTGGCATTAGCCGACTTAAACCATGCAAATAAAAGGCATGAACACATTGAAGCAGTAATTGAACCAAGTAAGGCAGTTGAAAGCGAACCAATTGTTAAGGCCACCTCATTAGGCCTTCATTATAATATTCAAATCCATTTACCTGCAACAAAGGATATTGAAGTTTACAACGCAATTTTCAAATCACTTAAAGGGTCTTCGCCAAAGATAGTGGAGAAGTTAGTAGTTTGACGGATGAAAGATACCGAACTTTATCAGACGTTGTTTGGCCTGCAAGCGCCTTGGCGTGTATCAGAGGTACGAGTTGATCACGGCAGTCATACAGTTATCG